>FZPS01000133.1_pt67 | contig 146581 bp, 139 predicted proteins | sample 1817821 | NCBI WGS metagenome assembly FZPS01 (sample SAMEA104158645, study PRJEB21678) | metagenome | place: Germany | collected 2015-04-21 | reverse complement strand
GAAACATACATATTTGTAAGTACTGACGGTTTCTCTTTTTCAGGATCATCGAAGAATTCCTGGAATATAAATCTTCCAAGTCTTGTAGCAGTATCCAAGCTTGTTAAGGCAAATGCCGATACTGCCAAGGCCACAAAGGATTTACCTGTATCAAAAGGTATACCAAATTTAGACATGAAGGTTCCAACGCCTGATGAGAATACATTAACAGGTCCGCCTTTTAACAATTCAGTTAACTCTGTATTTGATACATAGGCTGCGGTAATAAGAGCAATAACAGCTAAGACACCTTCTATAAGCATTGCCCCGTATCCGATTAATTTTGTATCTTTTTCATTGTCTACTTGTTTTGAAGTTGTACCGGAACCTACCAGGGAATGGAAACCTGAAATAGCTCCGCAGGCAACTATAACAAAGAGCATGGGGAACATTAATTGTCCGTTTACATTAAATCCGGTTACTGCCGGAAGCTGAACGCTGGGATTGAAAATTACAATACCTATAACCGCTCCCGCAATCATTGCATACAACAGGAAAGAGTTCAAATAGTCTCTCGGTTGAAGTAAAATCCAAACCGGGGCCGTAGATGCGGCAAAAATATAAACCATCAAAATTATAATCCAAGTGTTAAGGCTCAATTGTATCGGGAATATATATCCTAAATATACGCACAAGAATAATATAATAACTCCAAATATGGTTCCGATTTTTAAGGATACTCCCTTTCTATATACAAGATAACCAAATACTATTGCAAGCACAATAAACATTAACGACGAAGATGCAGCTGCCGGAACAGATGCAAAAGTACTTGCAACTATATTAGTAAATGCTGCAACAACCAGCAACAAGGTTAACCATGCAAAAATCGAAAAGAGCATCATACCTTTTTTGCCCATATTGGCGTGTATTACTTCACCTATGGATTTTCCTTTGTGTCGAACAGAAGCAAAGAGTGAGCCATAGTCATGAACTCCACCTACAAATATACTACCGAGTACAATCCATAAGAGTACCGGAACCCAGCCGAAAATCGCCGCCTGGATAGGTCCGTTTATAGGCCCTGCTCCTGCTATGGATGCAAAGTGGTGGCCTAAAAGAACAGCCGGTTTTGTTGGAACATAGTCTATACCGTCATTCATTTCATGGGCCGGTGTTTTTATTGTGGGATCGACTCCCCATTGCTTAGCTAAATATCCACCATAAGTCACATAACCTACAAGAAAAACAACAATACTTCCGATAATTAAAACTAAAGAACTCATAAATACCTCCTTTTTAATTATAAAATAGTATTGCAACTAATGCATTTGTCTTATAAGCTGTAAAGCTCGATAACCTCCTTTCCTTTCTTATTAGTTGCTATAAAACCTTCATTAAGGGAGACTAATACCAGGCGTATATCAGCCCAACCCTTAAATCCAAATGCAAAACCCTTGTTATATTTGAAATTTGAAATTATTTTAGTTATTACATCCCTATCTTTATTATCAATAAAATTGTCCGTAACAATAACTAAGGTGATGGTGCTGGACATATGGTCTTTGTCGGGTTTTACTATTGATTCGACGGAGTCTGTCAGGGTATTTATAATTTCCTGCAAATACTCTTTATCTAATTCTTCACAATGCTTGATAAAAGAATATTCGTTATTTTCAAATGCGTATACAATTGCTTTTTTTACTAAGACATATTTTTCATTTCTCAAATGGTATTCAGCAAACATATCGAATTGTATATTATTTAAGGTGTAATTTCTTTTTATATCAAAAGAACTTTTAAGTTTCTTCTCAATAATATTTAAATATTCAAGTAGCTCCATTTTTGTCCCTCTTTTTTGTAATTATATTTATGCCTGAGTACCAATATTTATTGTAGCACCATTGGAAAATTAAGTCAATTAGTTTTGACTTATGTTGACAATTTTCCGTGGATAAAATATAATAAATGTTGACAAAATGCGTTGTTTATTTAACAAGAGACTTAATTTTCAATAGGAGGCAGCTTTTGGACAAGGAAAAAATTCAAGTGTTTTTAGAAAATTTTAAGCTTTTCTTTCAAGGGGTTACCGACTTTAACAGGAAGTCAAGGGCCCTCCTCATAAAAGAAGCCCATGATGAAATGGATGATTTTATTCTTTTGTGCTTTGGAGACTTGTTGGGAATTCCTATTCCCACCACTTATTATTCCCTGGAGCTTTTGCCCCTGATAGCCGAAGATTTAGACGGCTGGCAAAACAGGATGATAAGCAGACTTTATATTTGGCAGGAAAAATGGTCAGACTACGGTTTTGACGCTTAGGAGGAATTATGAATAAAATAATATTTTTTGGGGGCAAAGGGGGAGTAGGAAAAACCACCTGCAGTGCATCCTATGCTTTATACCAAGCCAAGAGAGGTTTAAAAACCCTTTTGGTTTCAACAGACCCGGCCCATTCGACATCAGACATATTTGAGACAAAGATAAATGATACTATAAGCAATTTGCTTCCAAACTTAGATGCCATTGAAATAAGCGGTGAAAAAGAAAGTAAAAAATATATGGATGGGGTAAGGGCAAGCTTAAAACAAATAGTAAGCCCCATAATTGTTGAACAAATCAACAAGCAAATTGATGCGGCTTCTATATCACCCGGTACAGAGGAAGCAGCTTTATTTGATAAAATGATTGAAATCATAATTGAGAAGTATGATGAATATGACAGGATAATTTTTGATACTGCCCCAACTGGCCATACCTTGAGACTCCTGTCTTTGCCTGAGTTGTTGGGAGCTTGGCTTGATTCTTTAATACAAAAGAGAAGCAAGTCCGTAAACCTCATGTCTATGGCGCTGAAAGGTCATAAGGCTTCGGATAAGGACTTGGAAAAGGATGAAGTTATAAGCATATTAAAAAGGAGATATGATAAGGTGCTGGCAGCTAAAAAAATAATGATGGATGACCATCACTTATCTTTTATTTTTGTTATCAATGCAGAAAAGCTTCCCATTGATGAAACTGCTAAGGCAATCAAGATATTAGAAAAGTATGATGTAAGAGTCAGCAGTATAATAGTTAATAAAATACTTCCCGATAATATGCAGGATGAATTCTGGATCAGCAAAAAAATGCAGGAGCAAAAATATTTAAATATTATTAAGGAGACCTTTAAAGACAAAAAGATTATAACCCTTCCCCTGCTAAAAGAAGATATGAAGGCAAACAATATTGGAATTATTGCCGACATGTTTGCTGATTTTGTTAAGAGCTGACTTTGTTTCCTTTGCCCATTTTTGTTAGCGAATATGAAAGACAGAAGCATGAAATAAGTATTATTAAGTTAAGGAAGTAATCAAATGTCAGTGCAAAGCCCGGGAATATTGAAATGACAGAACCTAAAACAAGACCTAAAATTGCATAGTAGGTAATCCCGTAAGCCCTTTCGAAAAGCAGGCTTATTACTTTTGCAAACAAAAATACACTCACAACAAAACCTATGCCAAGGTAAAAAAGCACTGCCGGTTTAATGTTTGAAATAGCCCCTATGACTATTTCATAGGCTCCAATAAACATCAGCATTATCGATGAACTTATTCCGGGAATTATGGTTCCGAAACCTATTATGGCACCGTAAGCAATCAAATTAAGGGGTGCGGCACTTGCATCCATTATAACATTGATTTCTTTGTTTTCTAAATAAGCGGCAAGCAAGGTTATTGAGAAAGTTATGGCAAAGGCTATCAAATATTTATGATTGTAGCCTTTCTTATTTGCCTCCCCTGCTACCAAAGGCATGGTGCCTAATATCAGGCCTATAAAGGCGTACTTTACCTCAATCTCGTAATTATGAAAAAGGTATTCTATGACTCTGCTGAAGACTAAGACTCCTACAAGACCTCCAATGCCCACTGGCAGAAAGTAAAGGATATTCTCCTTAAAATCTTTGTTTAAGTGGGCGATGAAATATGTAATTTTATCATACAAGCCAAATATTACCGCCAATGCTCCCCCACTGACTCCGGGAGCTATAGCTGCTGCACCCAATATCAAACCCTTCAGAAATCGTGACAAAGCACTCACCACCTTCAGCAATTTCCCTCATAGACGTATTTTAGTTTTTCTCTTGCTATATCAGCCAAGCCGTAAACAGCCTTAACTTCCGTAGGTCTCTTATCCGTCATCCTGTAGGAGGGAAAAAACCTTGATATATGAAGAGGTATGTCAGAAGACACAGAGGATATGAATTCCGACAGGTCTCTCATTTCATCTTCCCCGTCATTTTCACCGGGGATTATGAGGGTAGTTATCTCCACATGACAGAATTTAGCTGCAAGTTTAATGAAATTTATAACTGTATCTAAGTCCCCGCCTAACCTTTTATAAAACTCAGGAGTATATCCTTTCAAGTCAACGTTTACGGCATCAATTAAAGGCAATAATTCATTCATGGGGTCTTGGCAGAAACAGCCGTTTGTTACAACCACGTTTTTCAAATTCTTTTCCCTGGCCAATTTTGCACAGTCTATGACATATTCATAGGCTACCAGGGGCTCATTATAGGTATATGCTATGCCTATATTTTTCCTGTCCTTAAGGTCCAGGGCAATACTTATCAAATCCTCCGGCTTCACAGACTGAGTCCTGATTTCATTCTCCCCGGCCATGGATATGTGATGGTTTTGGCAAAAGGGGCATTTTAAGTTGCAGCCGAAGCTCCCTACAGACAGGATATTACTTCCGGGATAAAACCTGTTTAAGGGTTTTTTTTCAATGGGGTCAAGGGCTAGAGCCGTAAGCTTACCGTAATTTATTGGAGTGATTTGGCCCCTTAAATTTTTTCTTGCCCTGCATAAGCCGGTTTGGCCCTCGCTTAACTTGCAGTGGTGGGGACATAAACCGCATATTACTTTACTCATTTGTGCCTTACCACCTCGAATCTTTCAAGCCGGTAGTCTTCACGGGGAGAAATGCCTGCCTTTCTCAAAGCTATGGAAACCTGTTCTTCTGCCGTGTCAATCCCCTCCAAATTAGGTAATAAGAGCCCCCTCCTGTGTCCTTTTGAAACTATGACACCGTATCTCACAGGGTCAAGGTCATCCATAGACCCTATTTCCTCTGCCTTGCCTAGAACGTCGACGCTGTATTCCAATCTCGAAAGCTCTTTTTCGGAAACAGGCGGAAACCGGGGGTCTTCCGTACCGGCACTTATTGCATTTCGAATTATTTCATCGGCTATGCTTGGGGTTGTTGGAGAAATTGTTCCAATGCAGCCTCTTAGGCTGCCGTCTAATTTCAAGGATACAAAGACCCCGGCCCTATTATTTATCAGATCCGGGCTCAAATCATCAGGTCTTTTAATTGCCTTTCGTTTGATTACATAGGTTTCCAATGATTGGCGGGCAAGGCGCACATATTCATCCTCCGTGGATTTTAAGGCTTCTATCCTTTCCTTTTCCTCTCTTAAGTAGATTTCATCAAACCTGCGGCCTTCGTCATCTCCCAAAAGCTTAAAGGCTGCCACGGCATAGCCCACTCCGAAAGGTCCTTCATAGGACAAGAGGTCCGAGCTTACTTTTTTCCCGTCCAAGGCACCGGCCATTATTATGAAGGACCGGAGCCCGCACTCGGCGGCAGCTTCACAGAAGTCCGGGTCAAATTTAAGAAATTCCAAGAAATCTCCTGTCCCCATGGCCTTGGTTACTTCCCTGTCAAATATGACTCCTTCTTCCCTGTAGCCGTAAGGGCCTGTTTCCTTGAGCATGTGGGATAAGTCCCCGCTTGCGATAAATACGATTCTTTTGTTGCTTTTATCTGCAGCCCTTTGGATGCACTTGCCGAATCTGTAGTGGTCCAGAAAAGACAGGCCGGATATGGATATGCGGACCAGCTTATAATCCTTGTAGTATTTGTTCACAAAATAAAGGGGTACCATAACACCATGGTCAAGGGAGGTCTTTTTCTCACCTAAGGTTCCGGCGGGAAGACCGTCATTTTCTGCTTCTGCTGAAATTTCCCTGACCAAGTCTGTATCATACTCGGCCTCCATGGAAACATTCCGGTGGCCGAATTCACGGAAATCTCCCCCTGCCCCCCTTCCGGGCGAAATATGTATATAGTCCGAATACATAATCGAATGGGGTGTGGTTACAATTATTGTATCCGGCTTAATCTGCGAAATTTGTCGTGCAATATTGTGGTAACCATCAATGGTCTTTTGAATTTTTTCTTCTTCTCCTCTTCCTATTTCAGGAATTATAAGAGGAGGATGAGGAACTATAAAAGAGGCTACGATCGACATATTTACTCCTTTCTCTACAGGTGACAAGGGGACGGGGGTACTGTCATCTTCAAGTATCCGCCAAGAACCCTGAGTTCCTGGCTCATGATGACAAATCTTGCAATTTAACCGCTTTCTTAAATATTACATAGCCTATTATAAACATGACACTGATCATCAATACACCAAATTTTGAAGAGCCGGTAAGCTGGGTGGTAAGACCCATGAGGGTGGTTCCGGTGAAGGATGCTCCCTTGCCGAAAATATCGTAAAAACCAAAGTATTCGCTGGAACTTTCCTTTGGTATTATTTTTGCATAATATGACCGGGACAAGGCTTGAACAGCCCCCTGGAAAACAGCAACGCAAACGGCCAGAAACCAAAACTCCCATGCTTTATCCAACTGGAGGGCAAAGAGGGTAATCAAAAAATAACCCAAAATACACACATTAATCAAGGCTGCAGTCTTATATTTTTTTGACAATTTACCGAAGATTATGGCGCAGGGGAAGGCAACTACCTGGGTTAAAAGAAGAGCTAAAAGCAGATTATTGTCGCTTATGCCCACGTCTTTGCCGTATGATGTAGCCATGCTGATTATTGTATGGACCCCATCGATGTAAAAGAAAAAGGCAAGCAAAAACACAAAAATTTCCTTGTGTTTTTTTATATCTCTAAAGGTTCTGCCCAGGCGCTTAAATGCCATGGCTACCGGTGCTTCATCCACTTCTATGTAATGAATCTGCTTGTAATTTTTAAGGAGGGGAAGACTAATCAAGAACCACCACAAGGCATTCAGAATAAATGCCGCCCCTGTTGCAAAGGCCGTGGTTATGCCTAACTTCTCCGCTGACAAAATTATTATGAGGCTTATGGTAAAAGGAATACAGCTTCCTATGTAGCCCCAGGCATAACCGTGAGAAGACAAGAGGTCCATCCTGTCATCGCTTGTGACATCCGGAAGCATGGCATCGTAAAATATAAAGCTTCCTGAAATTCCTACTCTTGAAAACACGAATATAACCAAAAAAACCAGCCAGGGGACCGGCAGGGAAAGTGCAGCACACCCGATTACTCCCAACATTAAAAACAAGGTAAATAAAGGTTTTTTATATCCTTTTGTATCTGCCAATGCTCCCAAAATGGGACCCAAAATCGCCACTATCAGGGTAGAGGCCGACATGGCATATCCCCAGTAAGCAGTTGAATTGGCAGGTGTAACCCCGTCCAATGAAGCAACATTTTTAAAATAAATGGGTATAATTGTCGATATGAGCATTATAAAGGCTGAATTTCCAACATCGTACAGTATCCAGGACCTTTCGGCCACAGTTAATTTTCCTTGAGACTTATCCATAGATTCACCCCGCCTAGGTCTTTATTTCAATAATATTATAAATCTTGGGATTTTACAAGTAAAGAATGGTATTGTAAATATTAAACATGCATATTAAAAAAATTAAAATTTGGGTTATATTAAAGAATAAAACTACATTTTTTTCCGAAAGTCTCCTGCTGATTTCAGAGCCCAAAAATCCCCCTGTTGCTGCCCCTATCAACATATAGGGCAGGATGGTAAGGTCATATGCTCCAAATCCCGTTCCCAATAAAACAGATAGGAGTTTTGATATTTGAGAAAATAGAATTGTAATCAAAGATGCGGAGGAAGCCGTTTTAGCACTGTAACCGAAGAGAAATACAAATGCCGCTACGTTAACAGGTCCTCCTCCGATACCAAGAAAGGAAGAAATCATGCCTAAGGAAAATCCGATACTAATGGGCCAGAACTTACTTTTAAGATTTAACGACTTTATCTTATCCTTATTCAGCATATATATAAAGATGACTGCTAACATCAAACCTAAGAGACTGTTTTGAATTATCTTTACGATATTTGCATTTTGATTTGCCAAGGCCGTTTCAAAGATATAATTTCCGCAATACCCTCCCCCAACTGCTCCAACTGACAAAGGGACTGCGACATCTAATTTAATATCATTACCGGCACGGATTTTTTTAGATACGGATATCAAACACATTTAAAAAACCGAAACGGAAGAAAGAACGCTTATGGTTTCAATATCATAATGACCAAATGCATCAAGCACCGGCTTTATGATAACTCCCCCTCCCATCCCGGAAGTTGACCCTAAAGTAGTTGCAAATAATGTGATTAAAAAATACAATATGCTTATTTTAAACACTTCCTCCCTTTAATCATTCATATATTTGCGCCTTTTATATCCCTCGATTGCATATACCAATGAAGGTATGAAGATCAACTGAATAATAATTCCCGGCAACCCCGTAATTATTGCGCCTTTTACAAACATAAAGGGATTCATATTTACTCCGAACATCATTACCAGGAATGCAACCGTAAGACCTGCGGCAATCCTGCCTGCTGCCATGGATGATATCAATGAAAGAACAGGGGAAAGTTTAAACTTTTTTGACGCTAAGGATGCAGTCAGGCCGTAGGTCCCCAATTCAACCGACATGATTATTGCCATCGGAAAGAAAACCGGCATTCCCGTCATCACGCTGCTTACAAAGGGGGTGGTTATGCCTAAGAGCAAGGCTAATTGGGGCGGCAATAAAAATCCTCCCATTAAAACCGGAATATGCATGGGCAAGGCTATAGGCCCTGTTAAACTAAACATATGGAATATCATGGGCAATATTATTCCCGTAGCCAATAAGAGTCCGCTTAAAATTACTTCATTTGTAGTAAATTTTCTATTCATCTTCTCCTCCTAAAATATCATTACAATGTCAATTAAACATCATGATTTGCCTTACTTGGCTGTCTGTATCATAAACTCAAAATAAATATATGCGCAGCACTCCCTCATTGGGATAAATTCTTTTCCCGGCCCCGATACCTACCCTTCTTATTTCATGATTTTCAGGCAAATCTTTTTTTGTTCTGATTCCGGCAAGGATAGAAGCTCCCGTAGGGGTTACCATTTCACCCCTGATGTTTGTAGCTTTTAAATTCAGCTTATACCTGTCAGCAATGCTGACCACGGCAGGTACCGGCACGGGAATTATGCCGCTGCGGCATTCTACGGTGCCGCAGCCGTCATAAATATCCGATAATATAACATCATCTATATTTAGGTTATCCAAACAAACGGCAGCACTGACAATGTCTACTATGGAATCAACCGCCCCTCTTTCATGAAAGTATATGTTCTCTATATTTGTCTTATGAGCATGGGCTAATGCTTCCGCCTTTATTTTGAATATTTTCTTAGAAATATCCTTAGCATTTTCACTTATTAAAGAATAATCAATTATTTTATATATGTCAAATAAATTTCTTTCCGGTATATCAAAGCTGGTTTCTTCCATAATAACATTGAAGTCGCAAGCTTCAGTACTGTTTTTTTTGAGCCTGGATATTTCTATTCTGTAGCCGCTTATATTTAAACTCTTTAAACCGCTTAAGAGAACCTCTTTATCGGCTCCCAAGTCCAAAAGGGCGGCTACTATCATATCTCCGCTGGCTCCCGAATAGCATTCCATATAAATATTCTGTCCTGCCATAATAACTCCGCTGTTTGTTTTTTATATGTCTTTAAATCAGATGCCTTTATTTATTAAGGAAAAAGTGCACCGGGTTCGAAGAGAGATAATCCGGTAAGACAAATATCTTAGGATCTTTTCCTACGTATTTTTCGGCATCCTTAATGGCTTCTTCATAGGTTGCCCGGGTGATGCATCCCATACCTCTTGCATAGCCGGGTTCCTTGGCGCCGATAACATAGACCGCTCTTGTATTATTTAGGGCAACTCCGCCAAAATAAGCCATAGAGAAACCATGGAAGGGATGGTAAGCATAAGCGTGCCTGTGCTTATATATATACTCGGGACGGTTTGCAATATCATCCTCATACCTGGCCAATTCCCAGGGTGCGTTGCAATTCTGCAAAAGACCGTATAATTCACGTCCGTAGGGGAACCACTCATCATTGAACCAGCCGTCACATATGGATGCTGCTATAACAACCCCATCCTTTTTAAGTATGTCCGAACAACGGGAAACTACCGCACCGATAGCCTGCATGAACTGAATCGGATTAGAACCCATTCCCGGACCGTAGTGGAAGTTTCGTGGAATTCCCACAACAACTACATCAAACTTTTCCTTTTCATCTAAGGTAACCTCCGTGCGCTGGGCAGCAATGGGCCATGTGGCTTTTTCTACATCGTCGATTTTTCCGGCAAAAGTTTTAATGATTCTTGCCTGGGTATCGATAACCGAGTCTACGGTGAAGAATTCCCTTCCCATTTTTTCTTCCATTTTCTTACCTATTGCCCTTAATTGGTGCCTGAAATGACTGTGGCCGCTAATGGGCAGGAAGTCTTTCTTGTAAAGTGAGCCGGGACTGTGATGGCATCTTATGGACTTATATGATGTAAGTCCAGTTGCAGCCATCTTATATCCCCCGCTGTAGCCTCCGTAGGGATTTCCGTTGCAATGACCTAATAAAATGGTAAAATCCGCCTCAAAGGCATGGCGATTAATATCCACATAGTCGCCGTATTCATCTTCGCCGCAGTATACCATTTCGTCTTCTATTGAACTGTCATGATTGATAAATCTTTCTCCCCAGAACCTGTTTACCACATCAACAGGCATATACTGTTCAAATTCTGCTTTTAAATTTTTCCTGTGAAGTCCGGTGGAATTCAAAAACTTAATGTTCTTTTCACTGACCCCGGCTTCCTTTAATTCATTTAATATCAAAGGAATCGAAAGCTTCCTGTGGGTTTTATCATGGAAGCCTCCCTTAACCCTGTCAGGAAAACATATAGTAACCTTATCCGAAGGTTTTACGGAATCCCCTATTCTTTTTGTTCCCAAGGGGTTTTCAAGGGCATTTTTAACTTCTTTTTCCGGATCTTCAGCGCACTTGGGATCAACGTGGTCGGTTTTCATGGAATAAACCACGGCACTATCCGGTACTTCAACATTCATAAAACCATCGCCGTATTCAATCGCTACTTTTTTCACCTTGTCTACCTCCATATTATTTATTCATACTCTGGTAAGTTATTAACTCTTCTTATGTAGTTGATTAAGTTTTTCAGGCCCCTTTCCATCGGGAACTGAGGTTTGAAACCTATTTCCTGTTGCAGGAGGGTATCGTCCAACTGCCAGGCAAGACCGAATTTTCCTTCCCGGTATTCTATCTCAGCCTCGGGAATGAGTTTTTTTACATATTCTCCCGCTTCCCTTATACTTCTCACATCAAAGCGGGTATTAAAAATCTTGGTTTTTGTAGGTCCCACATCAGAGCACTTTACGGTTAATGCCGCTATATCTTCAACATATTGCCAGTCAACAACATCATCACCGAAGGGAACAATTGCTTTATTGCCCAAAGCCGGCTCTGTAAGCGCATTTATAAAAGCTGTTGCCCCTCTTACCCTTCCCGGCCCGTAAACAAGTGTGTATCTTAAGCCTAAGGTATCAAGATTCCATGTTTTTGTATAATGGTTAGTCAAGTATTCATTGAAAGATTTTGTTGCCCCGTACATGCTGACCGGTGCGTGGCGGGCATCATTGTCCAAAACCAACTTGTCGTGAGATGACTGATTGCCGTAGACAACTACGGAACTGGCATATACCAATTTCTTTACATCCATTATTCTCATAGCTTCAAGAATTGTCGTTTGTCCTACAATATTTACCTGTACAGCTTCATCGGGGAAGTTATCGGAATAGGGGTGGAGCAAGGATGCTAAGTGAATAATTTTATCTACCTTATGCTCTTTTATAACCCTGCAGATACGTGCTAAATCTGTAATAGCCCCGATTACGATGGTAATCTGCGAAATTTCTTCCGGTTCCAGTATTTGTTGCATAACGTTAGACTGCATAAAATCATATGCTACTACCTTATCACCTCTTTTCAGAAGTTCTTTTGCTACGTAGGAACCAACAAATCCGGTCCCGCCAGTGATTAAATATACCATTGAAGTTCTCCTTTCGCTAAATCATTATGGAATATTTTATAATTATGGTCATTGATAAATAATTCCCTGACTTTATTATAGTGCTTAACTGTTTATATTTCTTTGTAATCGGATGCTGTACTGATAATCGGTTCCTCTGAATATTGTCTTTTCATATAAGACGGGATAACCGTTCTCCAAAAATGTTGTTCGCTTTATAACCAGAACCGGTTGACCTGCCATATAATCTAAGTATTTTGCCTCTTCCTTGGTACACAGTCCCGAAGATATCTTCTGTTCACCGTAACTAATGGTAAACCCGCAATTTTCCAAGTAAGTAAAAACCTTGTCTTTATTAAAGTCTAAAGAATCTATCAATTTGCCTATTTCGTAAGGTACGTATGAATGGTTGAAGGCCAAAGGCTTTCCATCCAATTTGAGTATTCTGGAAAAGGAAAAGACTTCAGTATTTCCGCCTTCATCCAATTGTAAGTGTTTTTTCGCCACTGCCGGTGCTTCTACATATTCGTTGTGAACTGATTCAGCTGTCACCACAATCCCGTTTGTATTGTATAACTCTTCTACAATACCAAGCAGACACCCTAAGTTGTGGGTTATCCTTTTTTTAGCCACCCTGTTTTGTTTTCCCTGGCTTCTGACCAGATATCCGTCTTTTACAAGGCTGTCGATACACTTCCTGATAGTAACCCTGCTAACATTATAAGCCTTAGCTAAGACTCTTTCTCCGGGTATCAGGTCACCCGGCAATAATTCTTCCGATTCTATTAAATCGACAAAAATGTCTCTCAACTGGACATATAAGGGTTTTTGGATGTTTGGATAAAGTGTTCCTTTCAGCTTTGTTAACATAATAAATCTTCCTTTAACTATTTTTTTACCACCACTTAATCTGCTCTGTTACATACTGTCGAATTTTTATAAACTCGGGATCAGTGACATCCCGGGGTCTGGGCAGGTCTACTTTCAAGTCCTCCTTAATAGTAGTCGGCTTATTTGTTAAAATAATTATCCGCTCAGCTAAATATACTGCTTCTTCGATGTTGTGGGTAATAAATATAACAGTGTTTCCAAGTTCCTTCCACAAGCGGATAACCTCATCCTCCAAATAAAACCTGAGCTTGATATCCATTTGGCCATAGGGCTCATCCATCAATAACAAGTCAGGATTCAAGGCAAAGGCGCGCCCTATGATAATGCGCTGCTCTGTGCTGACTGAAAGCTGATGAGGATAAGAGTTGCGAAATTCCTGCAAGCCCATCAATTCAATTATTTTTTCCACCCGTTCTTTAATTGTTTCCTTGGGCAGCTTTTTAATTTCAAGCCCGTAGCTGAGATTCTTTTCTACCGTTTTCCACGGAATGGCAGAAGGCTCCTGAAATACAAAGGCTAAATTATGCTTTTTGGGATGGGCGGACTCTCCGTCAATCAATAAATCTCCCTTTGAGGGCATGTAGATTCGGGTCAACAAGTTTAGCAAGGTTTATATTCGCTCATTGTCACCCTCCTATAGCGCCAAATCCGTGTTTTCGCTGATGATTTTTCTCAGTTTCAAGAATTCCGGATCCATCGTATCCCTGGGACGAGGCAGGTTTATTTCATAGATTTCCTTTACATGAGCAGGAAATTTGCTCAATAAGATTATCCTGTCCGCCAAGTAAAGGGCTTCTTCGATATTGTTGGTAACAAAAATAATAGTCCGTTTCTCTGTTTCCCATATGCGAAGAATTTCATTCTGCATGGCATACCTGGTTTGAGCATCCAGCTGCCCGAAGGGCTCATCCATCAAAAGTATTTCAGAACTGTTAGAATATGCCCTTGCTATGCCAACCCTTTGTTTCATCCCGCCTGAAAGCTGGTTGGGGTAACTTTTTTCAAATCCCTGAAGCCCCACTAAGTCGATAAATTTTTGTGCAACCTCTTGTCGTGTTTTCTTGTCTTTTCCCTGAATTTTTAGACCGAATTCTACATTCCCCATAACGGTTTTCCAAGGCATCAAGGCAAGTTTCTGAAACACCATGCCTATTCGCCTGTCACTGCCCTTTATTACTTCTCCATTGAGCAGGATCCGTCCCGACGCCGGCTTTTCCAGTCCTGCTATCATGTTTAAGAGGACTGTTTTACCGCACCTGCCGGGTCCCAATATAACAAGGAATTCCGATTCCCTTACGGAAAATGATACATCTATGACCGCATCAATTACTTTATCATCCACAATATAACTTTGAGATATATTCTCAAGCTTTAACTTGATTTTTTGATTGTCCATGGACATATTATCCTTTCTAAAAATATGGTTGCTATAGCTAAAAATGCACCTACCAAACCTATACATATCATCGATAGCAGGCACAATGCATAGTCACCTGAATCCATACCTCGGGTAATGAGAAATCCGACTCCGGATTTCCCTCCCAGCATCTCTGCTGCTAAAACTACCATCCATCCGGCACTTGTAGATGTTCTGAGTCCTGCAAAAATTGCGTCTAAGGCTGAAGGAATTGCAATTTCAAATAATACCTGTCTGGGACTGGCGTTAAAAATTGTACCTACGTTGAGATATATCTGGTATACATTTGAAATACCGACCTGGGTATTTACTACAACCGGCATTATGGCTCCGATAAATACAATTAAAATTTGAGGGAATTCGCCTGTTCCAAACCACATGGTCACCAGGGGGACCCAGGCTAAGGGAGGTACCGAGCGGATTGCGGTGAATATAGGTCCGAATAATGCATTTGCTTTTTTATTCCATCCGATTAAAATACCAAAAGAAATACCTATAAGCCATGCAATTCCCAATGCAATGAATACACGCTTCAAGCTTGCCCAGATATGGCCTGCAAGGCTCAAGCCCCTTATGGGCTTTTCCAAAAACAACAAATACCTGTTCCAAATATCCAGGGGGGACGGAAAGTTGCTCCCCTTCGAAGATGAGGCGTAAAACCATAATGCGGTAAGCAAGGATAATGATATTACAGGAAGTATAGAATAGGCACGTTTGATAATTTTCGCCCTGCGCTCGGCTTCACTTTGAATAATCATCGGTTTATTCATTGGGTTAACCTCCATTTCAATACCTTGTTTTCAACCTTCTTTAATATGAAAGTCAAAAATACCCCTATGGCACCTATAACCACAATACCCAATATTATAATATCAGGCCTTGCAAACATACGTCCCTGTTGTATCATGAATCCCAGTCCAACGCTGGCTGCAAGCATTTCAGCGGCAACCAGGGTTGCCCATGAATTTCCCAAGGCAACGCGTATGCCGGCAAAAGTCATAACCATGGAAGAAGGTATTCCTATTTTGTAAAAGATTTCGAAATTTGAAGCCCCGCATGTTTTGGAAAAATCGATTAACACCTGACTGGTCTGCCTTATGCCCGTATATGCATTTATAACACATGGTACGAAAGCAGAAAAGAAAACTATAAATCCTTTGGCTTTCAACCCTACCCCCATCCATATGATCGTGATTGGAATCCAGGATACCGGCGGAATAGGACGAAGAATTTCGAATATGGGGCTCATAAATCTGTCAAACCCTCTATACCATCCCATTAATAGGCCTAATGGCATACCAATAATAATAGCCAATAAAAACCCTGTCAAAACCACTTGAAGGCTGCCTAAAATATGTACCCCCAATACTGCCCCGTCAGGGGTAGGGTCTGCTATTTTAACGAAAAAAAGTTTAATGATCTGGGTTGGCATGGGAACATACCTGCTTGGAAGCCAACCAACCAAAACAGCTGCCTGCCAGGCAATCAAGAAACCAAAAACACCAATAAATGATAATATGGCTAATTGATATGAATTCCGTTTTGCTTTTTGTTTAATTGCTTCAATACGTTCTTTGTCAGTCAAACTTATTCCTCCTTATTGTCTGCCTAGTTCTTCCGGAGGGGAAATGACCCCGCCGGAAAAACTATGCTGACAGTTAATTTATATAGTTAAGAGCTTTTAAGGTTTCAACCGCATTTTCAGCAACAACCGGGTCAACTAAATTCATATCGATGATTTTTTCCCTGTCTGCACTAGTATAGTTTCCTAATGAAATAAAGAAATCCAATGTTTCAAACAAGAGGTTGCTAGCTTTTGTAACCTCTCCCGAGCCTGACCTATCAGTTTCGGTTTCGGTCATCAAGGCATACGCCTCTGCTACTGAAGGACACTCAAATACTTCCAAAGCACGCCTGCAAATTGATTCATCGGATATAACCCCTTCATCTTCACAGGATTCTACATAGAGTTCAACAGCCTTAGCCATGTTTTCTTCGCTTTCCTGGCACCATTCCCAAGTCATGTAGTATACCATCCAGGCTTTGGTTATCAAATCTAACCTATTCTCTATGGCATCAGGTGTTGCACACAATCCGCATATGTTATTCAAATTCATCTGTCCTATATCCGTTACACGAAGAAGGCCATTGTCTTCAGCGTTATATGCAATAGCATTCCATGCGCACACCGCATCTCCTTCACCAGCCAAAAATGCTGTAAGTCCGGATGTAACATCCATGCCTATAACGTTAACATCCTCAATGCTTGTTCCGATACTCTTCAGGTAATTGGCCGCCATATACTGCAAGGTGGTTCCTGTCGTCAAGATAATTGTTTTGCCCTTCCAAAGGTCCGGATTCTTGAGATCTTTTGCAAGATCGCTGTCACTATGGTGTCAAGGCATTTTGTGAAATAATGTTTCAAATAAAAAAGAAGCCGTCTTGGGGACAAAACAGCTTCATTCGGTTTTTTAAAAACTTACCCAAAGTTTTTGTTAAATTGCTCTCCGGGAGCTTCAGCAGTAAAATATTCTTCAATCAAAAGTGCTGCCGGTTTTATCGCTTCCTTGTATATACTCATAAGCTCTTCATTTGTTTCACGGCAAGCTAAGTTGGGGGTATACTTTTTTATGAGATCTATCTTGTTATCATTTCCCGATATCTTTAGGGCTCCCGTTAATAAAGCCCTCTGCAGCTTTCCCGGTGCAACCAACAAATTCAAATAAGACTTCATCGATTTAAGTGCAGCAAGTATTTCTTCCGGCCTTGCCTCAGGGAAGAATTTTGAAATGCATTTTGCATTTTCAATGCTTGGAACAAGGTGTGAAGTCGGTTTAAAGGTAATCGGATTCAAGTTGTAAGAAAGCATAATAGCCCTGTCAAATTCGGATTCAATTTCATTGTGGGAAATCTTGTCTTCCTTTGTTCTGATATAAGGATGGCACCGGCTGTCCAGCACAAAGTGGCAGATAAAGCCTGCCAAATAAGCAAGAGCCTTTTCATCACAGGTCTTAACTTTATCCTTAGCTTTCTCAAAAAAAATACTTACCTTCTCTTTGTGGATATCATGTCCTAATTGATTGATCTTATTGGATTTTAAAGGTTTGTAATAAAAAAGGATATCAGGGCCGTGCAAACCGATGTGGTATAATTCAATATTCTTTTTTATTTTTTCCCTCAATTCTTCCTTTAACTCATCCAAGACCTTCATGCCGAATGTGTAATGAGCATAAGTTGTAGGCATTTTCTTCTCCTTGCTTAATTCTCTTGGTCTCTGAACCTTATGGAGCCGGGTTTTAATTCGTCCACTATGGCCAGGCTTTTAAGGTTATAACCCTCTCCTCTTAACATCCTGCCCCCCTGTTGGAAGCCCTTTTCAATTGCAATCCCTATGCCCCTTATTTCCGCTCCGCTTTTTTGGGTCAGGTCTATCAACCCCCTGATTGCATTTCCTTCAGCCAAAAAGTCATCAATTAAAAGAACCTTGTCACTCTTGTCAAGGTACTTTTTGCTTATCATGATATTGTAGACTTGATTTTTAGTGTAGGAGAAAACCTTGCTGGTATAAATATCTTTATCCAAATTCAAGCTCACGGTTTTTTTGGCGAAAACCACAGGCACTTTAAAAAACAGCCCCGTCATCAAGGCAAGTGCTATCCCGCTCACTTCAATGGTTAAAATTTTTGTGATTCCCTCATCTTTAAAAAGCCTGTAAAATTCTTCTCCAACCTTGTATAAAAATTCCGGGTTAAGCTGGTGGTTGAGGAAGCTGTCCACTTTCAGGATGTTTCCTTCCTTAACCTCACCATGCTTAAGTATCATTCTCTCTAAACTGTCCATATTCGCCCCTTGTTTTTTTATAATATTAACAGATAAGGGGGCAAAAATCAATCATAAGGGTTCAATAAATCCGAAAATTCTATCTGTATCTGCCGGTTCAAATATTCATCATCAAGATCCTTCTTGTACAAATAATGAAGGGAATCATTATTTTCGCAGGGGAGGACAAGGGAAAAAAATGTTTCCTTCCCATTCCCTCCGACGGAAATACTTCCCTTCTGGAGGTCCGCAAGAGACTTGCACAAAATTAAATCCAAAGACAGGTTGTCAAAGTCATCAAAGGAAGGCTTGTCCATCTTATCTTTGAAAAAATCCACAGATCTATTATTTTTGCTGCTAAATGAAAGATCAATCCTGATAGTGTCTGTAAAAACCTTTAATTTTACAAGTATTTCATCCCCCTTGGAATACTTCAGAGCCGTGGATAAGAGAATCAAAAGGGATTTTTGAAATTTATTTATATCACAAGTCATAAACTTTTCTTCCACATTGGTATCAAAAATAATTTTGCCCTTAGTGTGGTTGGATGTATTCATGACTAAGTTTTCAACAATTTCAACGATATTTACATTGCTTGTACATAAGTTTAGATGTTCCTTTTCAAATTTCCTTAAATCACTTATATTATTTAGTATCTTTATTAACCTAAGGCAGTTTTGCTGTATTGAACCGGCCTTTCTTAGTATTGGCTTCTCGCCGGATTTTTTGTCATTCAGGGCATAAAGCTCGATGAGCTGGCTTTCTCCGTGAATGTTGCTGATAATATTATTCAGTTCGTTTGAAATCTTTAGGTCTTCTCCGTAATCATCATCGTAATTAAATTCTTCCAGGTTTTTATAAGCTAAGTTTAATGTGTTGGCCGGTTTATCGGTGCCGGCATTTGTCAAATAAGGCAGCATAATTATTTTGCCTCGTCGCAATTCATCACCACTTCCATTCTTATTAGTTTATGTGTCAAAAAAACTCACAGAACCGATTGTAATACAAATTATTAAATAATATTGTCGAATTTTGCGAAAACATTAAATTTTTTTGATAATCATTTTCAAAACAGCCCAAATACCTTCAAGCCCATAATGTCACCATCAAAATCACCCTAAGGGTGATTGTAAATATTTGCTTTTATTATAAAATAATATTTAGGCATATATGTTTAAGTAAGGAAATATAAGGTATAAAAATATTAAAATTATATAATATGGAGGTAAACTATGGCATTCTTAAATAAACTCGGCAAGGCGATAGGTGATGCCGCCGGCTCGGCAACGGAAAAAGCCAAGGATTTTGCTGAAACAACCAAGCTGAAAAACGCTATTTCGGCCGAAGAAAAACAAATCAATCAATATTTTTTGGAAATCGGAAAGTACGTTTTTGAGGAAGAAAGGAATAATCCTGAAAGCCCCTTTGCGGAAATCATCGGTAAAATCACTGATTCTTTGAGAAATATCGAGGAACTGAAGAGGAAAATAGAAGAAATAAAGTTTGACAACAAATAAGCTTTTAAGGGCCCTTAAGGGCCCTTTTTATAGTTTGGTCCCGCAATTGGGACAGTAATTATGGTCGCGGCTAACCTGATTATAGCAGTTTGGGCAGGTATTTCCGCCTGTTCCTTTATGAATAAGCATTAAATCCTTATCTTTCAAAAAAACATTGTGGCCTTGGCCCCTTTCCATCATGAGGCCCTTTTCCCTGTTTGTTATCAAGTATAAGCTGTTGCAGCAAGTCGTCCTGGCATAATACTTTTTGCCGAATTTAAATAAGGGTATAAAAAATAAACTAAATTGATTATATTCAATGTATGCTTCAAAGCGGCCGTATTTTGTACATTCGGTGCACAAAATCGGTTCATAATAATCTAATTGTTCTCTTTTCTTGTTTATGCCCGCAATAAAAAACATCTTGCCTCCCGTTATTTTTATTTCTCCCCTTATTTTTTGGCATCGACCAATTCTATGGCTTCCTTGCCGGTCATATGGTCTATATCTATGGCAATGACATGAGATCTTGAACATTCTCTTATTTTTTTAAGCTTATCATCCTCCGGCATGCTGCCCGAGTATTTTTCAACCAAGGCTCTGAAAGCTTCGTCCCATTCATCCCCTTCCGTTATCCTTGCTTTACCGAATGCGATTACACTCCTGAAATAGGATGTGTATTCTTCACTCACTATCGTATCCTTGTCTACCACGGCAAAGGATACCTTGGGATATTTTATTATGGCATCAATTTTATGCCCTGCTTTTGCCGAATGAAAATATATTTTACCCTTGTGATAAACATAGCTTACCGGTACCGCATAGGGGTAATCATCATCACCTAAACAAGCCATGACGCCGTTTGTGCACCTCTCCAAAACGGCAATGGTGTCTTCCTCTGACAGTAATTGTTTGATTCTTCTCATTTCTCTGAACATTTTTCTCCTCCAACATTTTTATAGAATAAACATCATTGTTGCCGAAAACTCATCTATATCCTTAGCCGTATACTTGACCGAATAAGGTCCGGTTTGTGTAACTCCGGGAAAATATGATGCTTTTTTAGCTTTGGTATGGTCCTTATAGCTGATTTCAACTTCAAACCTGTCGGGAACCTGGATTTTGCATGCTGAAACATGCTTAAGGGCTTTGGTGACCCCTTCCTTTATTAAGTGGCAGGACAATTCGGGATTGATGCTTATGGTAGCCCCGCCTACACCCTCCTTGACGGCAAGGGTTTCTATTCCTTTGTTGAATTTCTTTGCTGATTCGCAAAGCTCTTTGTCCCCGCTTAAAAAGACAACCGGGACCCCGTATTTTGCAGCTAAATATGAATGAATAACAAATTCTGAAGCCAACTCGCCGTTTATCTTGATATAGTTGGTGCTTAAGCTCATGGTATGAGACAGGGGGTTTCCGGCAAAGCCTGCTCCTGAATGATAACCTATGAATATGGCCGCATCAAAGGTTTCATCCAAGCCTGCAACCATGGATTCAGGCGTGTTTGTCCAGCCGCGGCTTATCTTTGCGCATTTTGGTATCTTGGTAAAATCTATATTCCTTGCGGAATCATGGGCATCCTTTATCAGTATTTCTTTAGCTCCCATCGCAATGGCCCCTTCACATGCAGCAATGGTTTCCTTGGTCATTTGGTCTGCCGCAAGTCTATGCTCATGATTTCCAAGCTCTGTTTCAGTCCATGATGTAACCCCGGTGATTCCTTCTATATCTACACTTATGTATACCTTCATTTCTTCCTCCTGTTTTTTTGGGACGGTCCTTTTTGTCCCACATGATTTGGATACTGGCAGTCCTTTTTTCACTTTGGGACAGAGGGGACCGTCCCCACTGTCAGTGCGTTTTCCACCTGGAGTCTCACTCCCACTTTCAAACATTCTTCATCAATATCAAAACGGTCCGTGTGGAGGGGGGATGTTATCCCCTTCGAAGGATTCCCGCATCCTATGTGGAAGAAGGCACCTTTTGCAGCATCCAAAAAATACGAAAAATCCTCCGCTCCCATGCTGGGAAACTCCTTAAAATCTACATTTTCTTTCCCTAAGAGCCTTTCGGCGTTTTCCTTTATAATATCAACTACTTCATCATCATTTATCAAGGCTTTGTACCCGCTTATAAATGTAACCCGTCCTTCTCCCCCGTATGCTGCGGCAATATTTCTTACCACACTTGATATCCTGTCTTTTGTGTATTGTCTTATTTCTTCATCCAAGGCCCGCAGGGTTCCACTTATTGTCACTTCATCGGCAATTATGTTATTCTTGATGCCGCCCGAAATTTTACCCAAAGATACAACGACGGAATTTAGCGGGGAAGTATTCCTGCTTACTATTGACTGCAATGCAGTTATCACATTGCCTGCAATCACTATTGCATCAATTCCCTTGTCCGGGTAGGCAGCATGGGCAGCCCTCCCTTTCAAGCTTATTTTGATGGAGTCAGTGGATGCATTGAGTTTGCCGTATTTAAGCTCAACCCTTCCCGCCCTTAAATATGGCTGAACATGGAGGCCTAAAACAAAATCAACCCTCGGTTCCTCCATACACCCTTCATCTATCATTCTTTTTGCCCCTCCGATTGTTTCCTCGGCAGGCTGAAAAAACAACTTGATATTTCCCTTTATGGAGTTATTTGAATCCGAAAGTTCCTTTAGAATTCTTCCTGTGCCTAATAAAATTGTTGCATGGGCATCGTGGCCGCATGCGTGCATGACTCCGGGAGTTAAAGACCGGTATGGTACATTGTTTTTTTCTTGAAGGGGGAGGGCATCAATGTCTCCTCGTATACCAAGAGTTTTTCCCCTGCCTTTTCCCTTAATTATCCCTACAACGCCCGTATCGGCGCAGGGGTAGTTCTCAATCCCCCACATGTCCAAATATTCACGGATTTTCTCCTGGGTTCTGTACTCATTTTGGCTGAGTTCGGGATTTTTATGGAGGTCTCTTCGTATTTCCACTAATTCATCAAATATTTCATCGATTCTTTTATCAATATCCATATCGACTCCTTGAATGATGGGACATTAGGGACGGTCCTTCTTGTCACTTTATCCAACGGGGACAGTTCTCTGTGGACATTTGATGACAGTACCCCCGTCCCCTTGTCATCTTGTTCCGCTTTCTAAGAATTCTACTTCTTTCTTATCTGCATCTATCCTGACCAGGGTACCCAAGGCTAAAGTGGGCTGGGGAAAGCTGTGGCCTGCCTTAAAGTTGTAAATTATGGGCTTCTTGTATTTAACTAAGGTATTGTCCACTACTTCTTCAAAGGTAAGGTCCAGGCCTCCCTCGTAGGCCTTCTTTTCTCTTTCGCATTTTACAAAGGAGCCCAATATTATTCCGGCACAATCATCAAATTTTCCTGCCAGGGCTAAAGTGGTAAGCATCCTGTCCAGCTTGTAAACAGGCTCTCCGATTTCCTCTATGAAAAGTATTTTACCCTTAGTGTCTATTTCATATTTGGAGCCCAAGGTGGCGGTTAAGAGGGTTAAGTTTCCTCCTGTCAATTGCCCTAAGGCAGTGCCTGAGTTTAAGCTTTTTAAGGCTTCTTGGTTTGGATTTGCATAAAGGCCCGGGGCCTCACCGGTAAAAATGTTTTTAACCAGGCTTCCGTAAGAATAATTATCAAATTCAACCTTGTCATTTTTTACCCTTGCAAAGTTTGTTGCTGCCATGGGACCGTGGAAGGTCACCATATTGCATATTTGGTTAAAAGCCGTATGTAGTGCCGTAATGTCGCTGAATCCCATAAAGACCTTGGGGTTAGAAGCAATTGCTTCATAATCCAAAAGGTCTAAAATTCGAGTTGTCCCATAACCGCCTCTTAAACAGATTATGCCTTTAATGGTTTCATCCTTAAAGGCATTATTTACATCGTCAGCCCTTTCCTCATCCCTTGCGGAAAGGTGGCCGTAATTTTTGAAGCAGGTTGGAAACATTACAGGCTCTAATCCCAATGCCCTGATTTTCATTTCTGCCTGTTTTACCGCTTTTGGGTCAGAAGCTGAAGAAGGAGCTATAATTGCTGCCTTATCACCGGTTTTAAGCGGTTTTGGTTTAATCATTTCAACACCTCCCTGATTACTCCCCCGCATGGGCAAGATTTTCTTCCTCCGTACTTGCCGTAAGCGGCACATGGTACAATTCATAGACGTATTTTGTTATCTCCTGACCATTAGGTATATAGAAAGATAAGGGCGGATTATTGCCCAATAATTTAGCCTCTCCCGGCAAGATCTGAGCCTTTAAATTATCAGTCGAAAAGCCTATGGCATCCTTAGCCAGTCCCAGCAATTCCGTTATGGTGAAATTAGTATCAACATGGGGATAAACGGCGCTTATTACATTGGGCAGCTTAAGGCTTAGAGACTTCTTGATTGCTGATTTGATGAACTGCTGCTGCATTTCCACCCTTCCTATGTCTCCGTTGGGAAAGGAAGGATAACCGGGGTCCCCCTGCCTGAACCTGAGAAGCTCCATTGCCTTATCGCCGTAGATTATCTGGGGTCCCGGCTTGATGTCTATATAGAGAGGGGGTTTATCGTATATGTCGGTGTACTTCATATGGATGGGAACATTCACTTCCACCCCGCCTATGGCATCCACGGCTGCTCTCACGCCGTTATAATTTACAGCTACATACCTGTCGACGGTAATGCCGGTAATTTCTTCAACGGCTTTCATAACTGCCTTATAGCCATCCTCCTCACTGCCGTAAACCGCATTTATTTTTTGCATTTCTGAATAGGTTGCGTATTTATCCCTTTTGTAATAGGTGTCCCTGGGAATGGATATGATATTTGCTTCCTTGGTTTTCCTGTCAAAACTGGCCAGCATTATGGTATCTGACCTTGCACCTTCAAATCCTAAAAGCACAGCATTGACCCGATGGCTGTCCCGCATTGCTTTTTCCAGGGGAGTCAAGTCATCATCTTCCTCCTCATCGGCAGCTATGGGATTTTCTTCATCGGGAAGAGGTGTCATCCCTTCAGGAGAAGTGAATTTTGCATAGGTGAAAACACCCGTGATTATAACAGTAGAAAATATTGCTAAAGAAATCAAAAACACTTTAATAAACTGTTTCATATTAATCCGCCTTTCAGTATTAATCAGTATTGATAGTATTTAAACCATATAATGAATAAGCCAAGTTTTTTATACCTTCTTCGTCAGGTATATAAAATGATAATCCTTCCAAGGGCGTCTCCATGCCCGGCAGGGTGTATGTTTCTATATTGTCGGGGGAAAACCCCGCCAAATCGCCTGCTAAATTCAATATGTCACCTATATTGATGTTTGTTTCAATGTGTGAATAAGCTTCCTTAATGACTGACGGCAGCTGGAAGCCCAAGGCTTTTTTTGCGGCAGACCTGATAAACTGCTGCTGTGCCTCTATCCTCCCCAAATCCTGGTTGTCATATCCCTTTCTGTACCTTAGAAATTTCAATGCCTCTTCTCCGTCAAGAAGCTGCCTGCCTTGGGGTATATCAATGTACAAGGGAGGGTCATCGTAAATATCGGTGTATTCCATATGAAAGGGTACATCCACCTCTACTCCCCCAAGCATATCCACACATGCAATTACTGCCTCATAATCAACAACCACATATTTTTCAACCGGAATTCCCATCAGTTCCTGAACTCTTAAGGTCAGACCTTCGATTCCTTCCCGGCCGTATACCGCATTTATTTTTTTCAGCTCACCTTCATCATCCGGGTTTCTCGGCAGGTATGTATCTCTTGGCAAGGAAATAAGGGCTGCTTTTTTGTTTTCCATGTCATAGCTTATCAACATGAGGGTATCTGTTCTTTTATTTTCCAGTCCTGCCAAAAGTAAGTTAAACCTTTTCATCTTAGACGCAGCTTTTCCTATGGAAGTTCCATAATCATAGGTGCTTGATTCATAAAAGGCCAGCTGGGTTTTTTCATCACCGGTAAATTTAATATTCCCTATTACAATATCTTTATCTATCAAAAAAATATAAGCCAAGGCTGAAACACTCAGAATAAGGGTGAAGAGTAAGAGGGATGCAAAAAAAATCTTAAGAAAATGTCTAATCATGCCGCACCTTTATTAAAATTATCACTAAGCAATTATAACAAAAGAGGAGGTTTTTTTCAATTGGAATAAAAAATAATTTTAAGCCTCAATGAGTTGGGATTTTTTTATTTATTAACAAAAATGTATTGCAATTTACATAAAAAACTGTTACAATGTCAGTGTAGCATAGTAGTATTTGTTTTTCGCTATAATACATTAATATAGTTATTGTTTTTTTGCATTACTTATATTAATATTTGTATTTGAAGGAACGTGAAAAGAACTACATATGTAGTTCTTTTTCATATATAATAATTTTTTTATAAAAAACATGGAGGATTTTAATGAAAACAGGTACAGTAAAATGGTTTGATTCTGCGAAAGGTTTTGGCTTTATCACAAGCGATGAAGGAAATGACGTGTTTGTACATTTTTCCGCAATAGTAGCCGATGGTTTTAAAACCTTAGAGGAAGGACAAAAAGTTAATTTCGATGTAGTTGAAGGGGCGAGAGGACCTCAAGCCGCTAACGTATCAGTTATCTAATTGCACACGAAGCACCTGTTCAGAGAACAGGTGCTTTTTTGGTTAAGCTTCACAGCAAATCTGCCAATTCAGGCATGCCGCTTTGGGCTCCTAATCTTGTCACTGTAAAGGAAGCTGCCTTGTTGGCAAAGATGACGGCACCTTCGATGCTGTCTCCCCTCACAAGGGCAGCAGCCAAAGCCCCGCAGAAAGTATCTCCTGCCCCCGTGGTGTCCACAACATCCACCTTGTTTGAAGGGACTTCCCTTATTTCATTCCCGTCATGGTATTTAACTCCCCTTGACCCCATTGTTACTATTAATTTGTTGGGATATTGCTTAAGGACCGCATCCGTTTCCTGATTATCGAAAATTAATCTTAATTCATGCTCGTTTGGTGTTATGTAGGTTGCTTTTTCTATTAAGGACTTCTTTAACGGAGCGGCCGGGGCCGGGTTTATAAGTACCCTGACCTTGTTTTCGGCACATATATCAACAACGTATTCAACAACTTCCATGGGTATCTCAAGCTGTAAAAGCACCATGTCCGCCGACAATAAGAGAGCCTTATTCTCCTTTATTACATCCTTGTCCATTTCAAAATTTGCACCCGGTATGACAATAATGCTGTTATCATTATCCGCAACAATGATATTTGCAAGACCCGTAGGTGCCTTGTCGACAATTTTGACTGCCCGGGTGTTCACTTTCATATCCCGGAGGTTTTTTAGGGAAAATTCACCGTTTGAATCATTCCCGACACAACCGATCATGTAGGTATCAGCTCCCAATTTTGAAGCTGCCACCGCCTGATTAGCCCCCTTGCCTCCGGGAATAAGTGAAAAGGTGTTTCCGATAACCGTTTCACCTGCTTTTGGCCTTTTGTCGCTTGTGAAGACCATGTCCATGTTAATGCTGCCTACTACAACAATCTTACCCATGGCTGCCTCCTATACCATACCATCCAGCTTATATAAATCATTAAGGAGGATTTCTCTGAATTTTTCCGTATCTACCTTAGTAAGGACCTTTGGATAGGTTGTATCATATTTAACCCAATCTCTCATATCAACAGCGGTATTGCCCCTGTTTAATCCTTCGGAGCAGTCCACTAAAACCTCCGTATGTCTGAACTCAAATATTTGAGGATATAAGAGGTACATGAGGGCACAAGCATCATGAATGGGCGTGAAGGTGCCTTTCTTGACATGATCCCCCCTAAAATAGTAGTCAAGCATCCTGCCTAACAGGCCGGTTGCCTTGCCCCCGCCCCTCGATAGGATTTCCACATCATCCTTGTATAAGCCCGCTGAAAGTGTCACAGTGAGTCCGCTCATGACTATGGGAAGCCTTGAATCAAAAACGATTCTTGCCGCTTCCGGGTCGGCCCACACGTTATATTCAGCGTAAGGAGTTCTGTTTCCGCCGATTGTGGATCCTCCCATCAGGGATATGAGTTCAATCTTTTCCTTAACTTCCGGAAAAACCTTGATAAGTAAAGCAATATTTGTAAGAGGGCCCACGGGCACCAGGGTAACTTTTTCATCCTGAGCCATTATTGTATCTCTTAAAAAGGTTATTGCATTGTCCGAATAAAGTTTTAGGGCCGGCTCAGGCAAGGAGCAGTCACCCAGGCCGTCTTCCCCGTGAATGCTGCCTCCAGAGCTTTTTTCCCTGATTAAAGGCCTTCCCTGGCCCATGGCAATTTTAATGTTCCTCTTGTAATATGACACTATCCTTAATGCATTCAAGGTTACTTTTTCTATCGTTTGATTTCCTGCTACCGTCGTAATTCCTAAGATATTAAGCTTATCCTCGTTTGCGATGGCAAATGACAGGGCCACCGTATCATCAATACCCGGGTCGCAGTCTATAATAATGTTTCGTTTTTTCATTTATCCTCCAAAGTGGTTCAGGCAAGCTCCAAGGCTATTTTCATCATATCCTTAAAGCCTTTTTCCCTCTGGTCCGGAGTAGTTTCGGTTTTATGAACAAGGGAATCGGATACGGTCAATATGGTCAGTGCATTTACCCCTGCCCTGTTTGCAATGCAATATAAGGCGTAGGTTTCCATTTCAACGGCTAAGCACCCCATTTTTGCCCACTTCCTCCAGTTGTCAGGATTATCGCTGTAGAAAAGATCCGAAGTCACAATATTCCCTACAACCGTTTTTATATTGTTGTCGTCAGCAGCCTTCTTGGCCTTGGACAAAAGGTCCCAGGAAGCCGTTGCCGAATATATTCCCGGCAGTTCAAACTGGTAGGCATAATTTGAATCCGTGCTTGCTCCAATGGCTAAAATTATGTCATAGAGGTTCAGATCAGGGTGATAAGCTCCGCAGGATCCTACCCGGATTAAGTTTTTAACCCCGTACATATGTATAAGCTCATAAGAATAGATCCCTATTGAAGGGCACCCCATGCCGGTTCCCATGACGGATACTTTTTTCCCCTTATAAGTTCCGGTAAAGCCGAACATGTTTCTAACTCCATTAAATTGTTCCACGTTCTCAAGAAAGTTTTCTGCAATAAATTTCGCCCTTAAGGGATCTCCCGGCAGTAAAACCGTTTCGGCTATTTGGCCCATAACAGCGCTGTTGTGTGGTGTTGACATATTTTTATCTCCTCTTCCTTTCTATTTGTATTATAAATAATTCACTTTACAAAACCCTATCTATGAGATCCTTCCTTTCTCCGTCTTTGAATCCCGGGTCTTCTGGCAGGGGGTTCTTTGGCATCCTCATCAAGCATCTTAATCCCCTTGTCAGTCATGAAAACAAGCTTTCTTTTCATTAAACGCCCGACAGCCTTCTTGAAAGAACCCTTGCTCATGCCTAGCATCCTGTTGATTTCTTCCGGCCTGGACTCATCGTTTAAGGGCAGGAAGCCCTTGTTCTTGATCAGCAGCTTGAGAATTTTTTCCCCGTCCTTATCGATTTGAAGCTTTGGAGCATCCTTAAGGCTTAAATCCAATTTCCCGTCTTCCTTGACCTTGCTTACCCGCACCTGGACAGACTGGCCGGGACGGAGGGGTTTTAAGATTTCTCCCTCGTGTATTAAGCCCAAGTACTTGCCATCGACCGCAACCATTGCACCCAGGCCCCTCTTTAGGCTGAAAACCGTACCGGTCACTATATCGTTAACCTTATAGGGTGAATCGGTTCTCAATACCTTAAACAAATTCATGGTTGCACAAAGTCTGTCCGACTTGTCAATATAGAGTCCTACCATATATTTTCCGTTTAACCTGATGTCCCCTAACTGCTCCTTGAAGGGAAGAAATAGATCTTTTTCCAGGCCCCAGTCAAGAAAAGCACCGATTTTGGACTTTTGAACAACCTTCAAAATTCCTATTTCACCCATTACGATTTTTGGCCTCTTTACGGTTGCAATGATTCTGTCATCAGAATCCCTGTAAATAAATACATTTATCTTATCTCCTATTTGTGTGCCTGCAGGTACCTGCTTTTTGGGAAGCAGGACCCGGTCCTCGGGCTTTTCCGTGTCATCACTATCACTTTTTAGCCAGACACCCATATCCGCCTTTTTGGCGACTGTTAATTCCTGCATTTCTCCTAATTTAATCATATTCTCTCCTTTTTCCCCAGCAACCTGAACATATTCTTTTTGTAAGCCTCCACTCCCGGTTGGGTAAATGGATCTACCTTTATAGTATACCCGCTTATGCCGCAGCTCATCATAAAAAAGTAAAAAAGCTTGGCAAGGTAGAATTCATCCATTTTGGGAATGGTTATGATAAGGCCCGGTACATTTCCTTCCTTGTGGGCCAAAAAGGTCCCTTCAAAGGCTTTTGAGTTTATGTAACTGAATGATTTTCCTGCTATGTAGTTTAATTTATCAAAATCATTGGAATCAAAGGGAACTTCCAGATCATCCTCACAGTTTTCAATCCTGAGGGTTGTTTCAAAAAGTATTTCCCTTCCCTCCTGAACAAATTGTCCCATGGAATGAAGGTCAGTGGTGAAATTCAGGGATGCAGGGAAAATACCCTTTCCTTCTTTACCTTCGCTTTCACCGTAGAGCTGTTTCCACCATTCGGCTATTGAAATGCAGGAGGGCTCATAGTTTACTAATATCTCTATCTCCTTATTCCGCCTGTTTAAAATGTTCCTGGCTCCTGCATAAAGCAAGCAGGGATTAGTTTCAAAATTCCTGCTGCCATATTCCTCTGCTGCAGACCTTAAGCCTTCCATGAATTTGTCAATATCAAGGCCTGCCGCTGCCATGGGGAGAAGGCCCACAGGGGTAATGACCGAGTATCTTCCCCCTATGTCGTCAGGAACCACGAAGGTTTTATAGCCTTTCAGGTCAGACATGGTCTTTAAAGCACCTTTTTCTTTATCGGTAACCACAAAAATCCGGTTCTTTGACTCTTCCTTGTATTTTTCCTCCATAAGGTCCCTAAAAACCCTGAAAGCCAAGGCTGTTTCCAAAGTTGTTCCCGATTTTGAAATCACAATAATGCAGATTTCTTTTTCCTTGACAAGCTGAATAAGCTTTTTTAAATAGGGTCCGCTCAGGTTCTGGCCTGCATAGTATACCCGGGGGCTACACAATTCATTGTGAAAATCTCCTCTCACCGCTTCGATTGCTGCCTTTGCTCCTAAATAAGAGCCCCCGATACCTAAGAGGATGAAGGCTTGAGAGTTTTCTTGAATGTATCTCCCGGCCCTCTTGATATCTTCTAACTCCTTTTTATCCATCCTGTACATGCAGTCAAGCCAGCCCGTCATTTCACTGCTGGCTCCTTTCCTGTCCAGGAGCATCTCCTGGGCTGCCATTATTTCAGGTTTAATCTCTTTTAATTCATTTTCTTCAATGAAGCTTCCTTGTAAATTTAGTGTAATATTCTCCATCTTCCCCTCCTTATTTGATGACAGTACCCCCGTCCCCTTGTCATTAAATTATTTCGGCTAAGAGGACTGCATAGTCGTCCTTATGGTCCGTGCTGAAATTATTCAGTGATTCCTTTATATTTTTAAGGATATTTCCTTCTGCTGATAGGGTTTGTATGAGGTTGTCAAAACCAAATTGTACCCCTTGGCTGTTTGTTGCCTCCGTTATCCCGTCAGTATATAGGAGTATCTTATCCCCCACCTTTAATGTGACTTTTTCTACGGTATAATCAACGTTATCAAATATATTTGCTATGGGATACCCTTTGAGCATAAGGGTTTTAATACTATCATCCCTAATTAAAACGGGTACCGAATTATGGCCTGCATTTACATATTTAAACTCATGGGTATTTTTATTGTATATTCCGAAAAATACTGAAAAATATTTATCATAATCCAAATTCAGAGACAAAAAAGTCTTATGCAGTTCTCTCATGACTTTATTCAGGTTGGTATTGCCTTTGGCTATGGTTCTTAAGGACTGTCTCACGAATATGGTCAAGAGGGATGCCGTTACCCCGTGGCCCACCACGTCGCAGATATATATACCGGTATTATCCTCGTCTATTTCGAACACATCAAAATAATCCCCGCTCAAGGATTCTGATGATTCATACAAGTAATCAATCCTCATTCCGTTATAGGTCCCTTTTGGAGGAAGCATGCGTTCCTGCATATTTTTTGCAAATTTTATGTCCTCACTCATTTTCTTGTTTTTCTTATTTATTTCTTCCGACAGCAAAACTTCATTGGTTATATCCCTGAATACTTCCACGGAGCCTTGGATTTCACCGTCATTCCCGTATAGGGGGGAGGATACTATCATAAAAGTTCTATCTCCAAACTTCTGCTGTTTCCGCATGATGGAGCCGCTTTCCAAGGTAATGCTCGATATACAAAAGTCGCATCTGTCATTCCTGCATAAAACATCGTAGCATTTTTTCCCCACTAAGTTTTCCTTCAAATCTTCCTGCATCTTTTTGTTGACATACAAAACGATGTTGTTTTTGTCAACAACCCTGACCCAGTCAATCATCCCGTCCGCTATGCCTAACTGATTTGATTCTAAACTCTTATAGTCCGCCATTTGACCACCCCCAAATATTTTTTTCCTTGACAAAATCAAGGAGCATTTGCCCGATTTTGTCTGAATTATGCCTTATATAACCTTTTCTTATATCGACAAAATCACTGCAAATAACCTTTATGTTCATTTCTTTTAGCTCTTTTATCTGGTCTTCATCAATGAGGACCTGCTTTGCCCCCTGGTATTTATAGTTGACTATCAGGTCGTCTGAAATCTTTTGGTCATTCACTATGACATAATCAATCATTTGGTCTCTGCTGTGTTTAATTATTGCCTTAACATGGTCCGATACATTGTAATTATCTGTTTCTCCAGGTTGCGTCATGAGGTTGCAGACATAGAATACGGGAGCCTTGGACTCTTTTAAAAGAGACGGTATGCCCTCAACCAACATATTTGGTATTACGCTGGTATACAAGCTTCCCGGCCCGATGACAACCACATCTGCTTCCTTTATATCCCGGACGGTTTCCTCCAAGGGCTTGCATATTTCCGGCACTAATGATATTTTGTCTATCTTGGTGTTTGATTTGCTGACATATTCCGGTATGTACTTCTCTCCCAAAATGCAATCCCCGTTGTCAAGACTTGCTTTTAATTGAGTATCCTCCAAGGTCATGGGAAGAACCTTGCCGGACAGCCTGAAGATGCTTCCTATTTCCTTGAGGGCATGCTCGTAATTGCCGAATATTTCATACATTGCGGCAATTAGGAGGTTCCCGAAGCTTTGGCCTTTCAGGTAACCTTCGCTGAAGCGATGCTGCATTAAACTTACCATGACGGGCTCAATATCCGCTAATGCTATAATGCAGTTTCTCATATCCCCCGGCGGCAGCATGCCCAAATCTTCTCTTAAAACTCCGGAGCCCCCGCCATTATCTGCAACCGTCACGATTGCAGATATATCCTTGGTGTAGTTTTTCAGGCCTCTCAGCAGGATGGAAAGGCCTGTCCCGCCCCCGAATACAACTATTTTCATATTACTTTCCCCAAATCTCTGTGATTTAATAGTACCCTGTAGTTTTCAGCCGTCAGCATGGAAGCTAAATAATTTGATATTGTAACGGACCGGTGCCTGCCTCCCGTACAGCCCACGGCTATTACAAGGTTTGATTTTCCTTCCTTTATGTATAAGGGCAGGAGAAACTTAAGCATATCCATCAGCTTCTTCAAAAATATCGAAGTGGTATCAAAGCCCATCACATATTCTTTAACATTCTCATCATTGCCGGTATTGTGTTTTAAGTCCTCGATATAGTAGGGATTAGGCAGAAATCTCACGTCAAAGACAAGGTCAGCTTCCTGAGGAAGTCCGTACTTATAGCCGAATGACATTATGGTTATGTTTAAATTGTAGGATATGGACCCCTTCACAAAAATATTTAAGATTTCTTCCTTAAGTCTTCCCAAGGTCATTTTTGTTGTATCTATAATATAATCAGACTTCCTTTTCACTTCTTCCAATTTATTTCTTTCTTCCAGGATGCCTTCCATGATAGTCCCGCCGGCAGACAGGGGATGAGGCCTTCTCTGCTCCTTAAACCTCTTAATCAAGTCATCATCGGATGCATCCAGGAAGAGTATCCTGTAGCCGATTCCCTTTTTCTTCAACTCTTCCAAGCTGTTAAATAAATCCTTAAAAAAGATTCCTCCCCTGATGTCAGCAACAACTGCCACTTTACTTACATCCATGGATGAGCTTTGGCACAGTTCGGCAAAATTAGGAAGCAAAGCAGGAGGCAGATTATCCATGCAATAATAATTAATATCTTCAAGAACTTTGATAGCCTGGCTTTTGCCGGCCCCTGACATACCTGTAATAATTACTAACTCCATAAGGTCCTCCCTTTATATTCGGGGACATTCCCATATAGGCTGTGTCCCCATGCCGATTATCCCTTTAAATTTACTATCCTGTTTAAATCTATGCCTGCTTCCACTGCCTCTTTAAGCGCCTTGTCACAGGAACCCACCTTTTCTTTAGTGTGGGAATCGCTGTTTATTACGAATTGTACATCGTATTTTGATGCTATGATTATTTCATCCTTGTTTAAATGCCCGTGGCTGTTGTTAATTTCAAGCAAAATTTTTCTTTTTTCCGCCGTTTGGGCAATTTTATCTATATCCACCGGTATCTTGTCTCCCGGGTGGGTTAAAATATCAATTTTATATTTATTCATGGCATTTACCACTGCCCGGGTATTCTTTTCAACCATTTCACCATAGAGTCTTTGATTGTTCTTGGCAAATTTATTTTTAACGATGAAGTTCCAAAAATCCCCTGCCGTTGAAAACAAAGCTCCCAAATGAAAACCGCACAGGATGATGTCGCAGTGTTTCATAACTTCATCGTCTATGTCCGTGGTTCCCTCATAGTCTAAAATGTTGGCCTCTACACCGTAAAGTATTTTTAAATTGGGGTATTTTTTCCTGGTTTCCTCCACAATATTTTTAGCTTCCCTCATCAGGCTTCTCTTAATACCGAACATATAGTGGCCGGGGCCGTGGTCTGTGATGGCTATTTCCTCCAGCCCTATTTCATGAGCCCTTGCCGCTATTTCTTCTATGGTCGACTTGCCGTGCCTGTTTTTTGAATATGTGGAATGTATGTGATAATCTGCTCTTAATTTCATATTGTTTTCCTCAAATGACAAGGGGACGATGACAAGGGGACGGGGGTAGTGTCATCAACCGGGACAAAGAGGACCGTCCCCAAGCTTCGTTCCTATTATTTTTACTTCCGGCTCCAATTTTATTCCGAACTTGTCGTAAACGGTGCTGATAACTATCCTCATAAGCTCCAGAACATCCCGGCAGGTTGCATTATCGTGGCTTACAATAAAACCGCTGTGCTTGTCGGAAACCATTGCCCCCCTGTATTTCAACCCCTTGAGCCCCGCATCTTCAATCAATTTGGAGGCGTAACCGTTGGCAGGTCTTTTAAAAGTACTCCCTGCACTGGGTAGATTCAAGGGCTGCTTTGAAGTTCTCTTTTCATTGAGGTCTCTTATCTTTTCCATAATATCTTCCACCCTGCCGGGGGTCAGCATAAAATCAGCTTCAAGAACAATGTAGTCTGAATCGGACAGCTTAGAGTGCCTGTAGGAAAATTCCATTTCTTCATTGGAAAATACATGAATTTTCCCTTCCATATCCATACAGGTGACCTTAGTTACCACATCCTTCATTTCACCGCCGTAAGCCCCTGCATTTATCGGTATTGCCCCTCCCAAAAAGCCGGGTATCCCGCTTGCAAATTCAAATCCTGCCAAACCCTCCTTTGCCAGATATTTGGCCAGGGAGGACAAGAGTATGCCGGCCCCTGCGGTCACCTTGTTCCCGTCCCGTTTAAGCTTATCGAACTTTTCTCCTATTTTTACGATTATTCCTTTGAATCCCTCATCCGAAACCAAGAGGTTGGTTCCATTGCCTATAATGTAATAATCTATTTCATGCTTTTTTATCTCTTTTAAAAGTACCTTTAAGTCTTCCATGTCTTCAGGCACTGCAAAAATGCCTGCAGGACCTCCGATTTTAAAGTAAGTATGGTTTTTTAGCGGCTCATCCTTTAAGACTTCTCCCTTGAAAACTTTTGTCAATTCTTCAAACATGTTGTCGATTTTCAGCCGATATTCCATCATTTCACCCTTTCCCTGTCGATTAACTATATTTTAGCATTTAATTCATATTTTTTAAAGATATATTTTAATTTATGAACTTTATGCCGCCTTTTAAAAAATTAGATCTTGATATGAAATAGGTTTGACATCTCATTTTTACAATGTTAGTATATTTATGTAAACTAATAAATTAAAATACTTTTGGGGAGGATGTATGAAGGACAAGGTAATAAAATTAATTGAAGAATTAGCACCTGAGCTTAATGAATTAAGCCTTGAAATTTACAATAATCCGGAGCTTGGATACCAGGAGTACAAGGCATGCAGGCTTCACACCGATATTTTGAAAAAATACGGCTTTGACGTCGAGACGAATTTTTCAGGTGTTGAAACAGGATTTAAAGCTGTCTACAAGGGCAAAAAAGAAGGTCTTACGATAGCCTATCTGGCCGAATACGACGCCTTGCCCGGCATAGGCCACGGCTGCGGCCACAATTTGCTGGGGGCCGTCAGTACGGGAGCAGGAATCGTATTGAAGCAAATACTTGATGAAATCGGGGGAACCGTAATAGTTTTCGGAACTCCCGCAGAGGAAACAAGCGGGGCAAAAGTTACATATGTAGAAAACAATGAATTTGACGGTGTTGATATAGCCCTGATGGCCCACCCCGCTTCCCAGTATGCCAAAAGCGGCTCATCCCTTGCCTTAGAGCCGGTTCAGTTTGAATTTTTCGGGAAGTCTGCCCATGCGGCTTCTGCTCCGGAAAAGGGTATTAATGCCCTGGATGCCGCTATCCAGACATTTAACAGCATAAATGCCTTAAGGGAGCATGTAAGAAGCGATTCAAGAATTCATGGGGTTATAATTGAAGGAGGCAAGGCTGCCAACGTTGTTCCCGACTATACAAAGGTTCAGTTCTATGTTCGTTCCACAAGCAAGACCTACAACCAGGAGCTTTTGGAAAAGGTTAAAAACTGTGCAAGAGGAGCAGCCTTAGCAACGGGAACAAGATTAGAGATAACCAAATTTGAATTTTCTTATGACAACATGGTTACAAACGAAGCTCTATCAAGGGTATTCAACGATACAATTTACGAGGTTGCAGGAATAGTGATGAATGAAGCCTTAAAGAGCACCGGTTCCATAGATGCGGGTCAGGTTAGCCAGGTTTGCCCAATGATTCATCCTTATTTTGACGTGACCAATGATCCGTCCATAGCGGGACATACAAGAGAATTGGGAGAAAGCACCCTGAAGGATTATGCCAAGGAACAGATGAAGAATACCATAGCTGCCCTGGTTTTGACAGCCGCTAAGGTTATTCAGGACCCCAAATTATATGAAGAAATCAAATATGAATTTGACCATACCACAAAATAAAAGGTAAATACCTTTATGTTATCCTGAGCGTAAGCGAAGGAACTTTGCATGTCATCCTGAGCGTAAGCGAAGGATCTCATTAGATCATTCGGGCTAAAGCCCTCAGGATGACACTATTGGGTATTCATACCAATTACACTGACTGACTAAGGAATTTAAAAGGGACCATGAAGGTCCCTTTTGCTGTTGAGCTTAAGTTTATATTAATAGGGTCCGTAATTGATGATTACGGCAATTATCATGAATACGCATCCCATCAGGGTCCATAATACCATCAAGGGTGCAACGAATTTAAACCATTCTTCGTATTTTATCTTGGCTATTGACAGGTTAGCCATCAAAACGCCCGATGTTGGTATAATCGAGTTGGTTATACCGTCACCAAACTGATATGCAAGTACCGCCGTCTGTCTTGTAAGATTTATAACGTCAGCCAGAGGCGACATGATGGGCATGGTCGTTGCTGCAAGACCGGAACCTGAAGGAATGATAAAGTTAAGGAAAGTCTGTACCAAGAGCATTCCTATAGCGGAGATGGTTCTTGGCAAACCGGAAATAGCGGCAGCTAATCCATGTACTATGGTATCCACTATTACGGCACCTTCCATGATTACCAGAAGTCCTCTTGCCAAACCTACAACCAGGGCTCCTGTGGTCATGTCCTTGGCTCCGTTAATGAAATGCTTGGCTATGTCATCCAATTTCATGCCTGAAGCCAGTCCTGAGAAAATACCTATTGCCAGGAAGATTGCGGCAATTTCCGTAATGTACCACCCGAACTTGAATACTCCGAACACCAAAATACCCATGCCTACAGCAAATATCAACAATACCAAAGTGTCTCTTGTGGTCATTTGTTTAATATTGCTCAAATCAATGGCCATATCTTTTTCTTCCATTTCAAGTTCATATACATAGGAATTTTTCTTGTCGGCTTTTACTTTCTTGGCATACCAGTAAATGTAACCGGAAACTAAAACCAAGGTGCAAACCCAAATAATCAGCCTCAGACCCATACCGGAAAACATGGGCTCTATTCCGGCTATACCTTGAGCTACACCAACGGTAAATGGATTCATGAATCCGGAAGTAAAGCCTGCTGCAGCTCCCAAGGCAACTATTGCCATTCCCGTAATCGCATCATATCCCAAGGCTCTTGCCAGGGCAATTCCTATGGGAACGAAAACAATTGCTTCCTCAGCCATTCCGATGGTGCCGCCGCCGAGAGAGAAGACAAATACTATGATTGGTATCATCCAGGTTTCTTTTCCCTTCAAGCTGAGAGCAACCTTGCTTATTCCTGCTTCAATGGCTCCCGTCTGGTTTACGATGTTAAAGGAACCGCCAACTATGAATATGAAGAATACAATGCTTTGTGCAGCCGCCAAGCCCTTGGGGAAGGCTTTCAACACATCAAAAGGTTTGGCCGGGTTAGATTCTATGGTTGCAAACGAATTGGGGTCAACAACCATCCTTCCGCCGGGGCCCTCAACCTTTTGGTACTGGCCTGCAGGAATTACGTAAGTTAATAGTGCCATAATGATAATTAAAACAAATAATAATACATAGGTGTGGGGCACTTTAAATTTTTTCTTTTTTTCTTCCATAAACCCTCCATTTTTATAAATATTTAATATATAAAAACTGCCCTGATCCTTGTTTAAACCTTAAGCTTCTCCCCTCTTATAAAATTTGCCTAAGGTATTGTTTACGGTTTTTCCCTTTTCAATTGCAAGCTTGCCCCCCAGAATCACATAGTCGATTCCCTCGGGCCTTAATTGAGGCTCCTGGAATGTAGCCTTGTCGATTATGGTATTATAATCGAATATGGTTATATCCGCATCATAACCTTCTTTCAAAAGACCTTTCCTGTTAAGTTTCAGCCTCTGTGCGGGCATATAGGTCATTTTACTGATGGCATCAAAGAATTCCATCACCTTCATGTCTCTGACAAAACGGCCTATAACCCTGGGGAAGGTTCCTGCTCCTCTGGGGTGACCGGAATGATTCCTGTAAATACCGTCGCTGGCCACCATCACCAGGGGATGATTTAAGGCTTCGATAATTTCCTCTTCATTCATTACATATGCAACAACCAGCATTTTTGGATATTCCTTGCGAACCTTTTCAAAAAGCTCCTTGTCGCAATATACCCCTTTGTAAGGATCTTCCGTCAGCATGATTGCATCATAGCTTTTACCCCAGGTTTCAAAACATCCTTCATCAAACACGGCAGATCCGATGTAGGTGCTGAAGGCATCATAAGGATAGGCATCGACCATAATGTCGGTACCCTTGTCGCGGATATCCTGAATAAGGTCCAAGGCCTCCTTCATGTTCCCAAAGGCGGAGCAGCTTGATAAGTGGGAAATCTGGAAGGGGATCTTTGCCTCCCTTCCTATATATGCCATTTCATTTATGGAATCAAGGGCATGTATGGCATCCTTTCTGTAGTGGGCTGCAAGAAGCAGGTCATCCCTGCCCTGAATCTCTTTTGTAATAGCAACGGCTTCTTCGGTATCGATTCCCGGGCAGTATTCAAGCCCGTAGGATACTCCGATGGCGCCGAAATCAACTGCTTCCTTAACCCATCTCTGCATTTTTTCAATTTGTTCCTTTGATGAACGCTTGTATATGTCAGTGTTTCCGGCTTCAACCCTCAAAAAATTATGACCGATATATGTAAGGTAATTTACAGGATTGCCTTTTTCATTTACAAAATCATAAAGCTCAAGTATGCTCTGCCTGTTGTTGCCGCAGTTACCTGCCACACAGGTGGTCACTCCCATATTGAGCATGGTATCGGATATATCGTATTCCTGCTTTTTAGTGAGGGAAAAATCTTCTTCATGCATGTGAATATCTATAAAGCCCGGTGAAACATACTTTCCCTCTGCATCTATTACGACTTTTGCTTCGGCAGATACCGAACCTATATCTTGTATTATGCCATCCTTTACTCCTAAGTCTCCTTCTCTTGCTGTTTTGTTTTCAACATCGATGATTTTCCCGTTTACAATTTTAATATCCAGCATCGCATTCTCCTTCCAAAATCTTTATTATATATGCATATTATCCAAATGAAATTCCTTGTTCCAATGGGTCTCGCTTCAAATTCTTCCGGTTTTTTATTTATATGATCTGACCTATCGTTATTTCGAATTTTGTCGTTTTTTAGCTATTTTTCAGCCTTATCCTGTTCTCGCCTTTTAACATTTTCCTTATAATACCACATATTGACTCATAAGTAAACATTATTTATTGATAAAATTCATCGGTATAATATTCCGCTATTTCTCATATTTAAGCCTGCTTTATCCTAATAATTTGTAAAAAAAAATTGCCACCCTCAGGTGGCAATTTTTTTTAACTATTAATATGGTTTTGTGTACAATTGGAAGTGTGCTTTTGGATGGGCACATACAGGGCATATCTCCGGAGCCTTTTCCCCAACGTGAATGTGGCCGCAGTTATCGCACTGCCATACAACTTCACCTTCTCTTTTAAAGACCTTTCCCGTTTCAATGTTATTCAAAAGGGCTAAATATCTTTCTTCGTGGTTTTTTTCTATTGCCGCAACCCCTTCAAATAAGTAAGCAATCTTATCAAAGCCTTCTTCTCTTGCTACTTGAGCAAACTCCTTATACATTTCCGTCCACTCATAATTTTCGCCGGCAGCCGCATCCTTTAAATTAACGGTCGTATCGGCTATTCCGTCATGAAGCAGCTTAAACCATAGCTTAGCATGCTCTTTTTCGTTTCTTGCAGTTTCTTCAAAGAACTTGCTGATTTGTACATATCCGTCTTTTTTTGCCTGGCTTTGATAGTATTGATACTTGGTGTAAGCCTGAGCTTCACCTGCAAATGCAGTCATCAAATTTTGTTCAGTCTTGCTACCTTTTAATTCCATATAACCACCTCTATAAAAATATTTATCCTATGAGAGCAGCTTAAGCTGCTTAAGATAGCTTCTTAATTTCAGCTGATTAGGGTGTACATTTCCTTGTATTCGTCCTTGACCGTGTGGTCCAAAAGCTTCTCTGCCCTGATTTTCATCGGTTTTTCACCAAATATTATTTCAATTACATCGCCGACTTCAACTTCTGCTCCGGCTTTAGCAGTTTTGCCGTTTATGAGGACCCTGCCCTTGTCGCATGCTTCCTTGGCCAAGGTTCTTCTTTTAATTATTCGTGCATTTTTCAAAAACTTGTCGATTCTCATCTCTTCCTCCGTTTGGAGACAGGTCTTTTTATCATTCGGATATATTTTTCAGCTTTTCCGCCTGGTCGTTGGTAATCAGGGCTTCAAGCATTTCTGTTATGTCTCCGTCAAGAAATGCATCAAGCTTATAGAGGGTGAGGCCTATTCTGTGGTCGGTAACCCTTCCCTGAGGAAAATTGTAAGTTCTTATCCTTTCGCTCCTGTCCCCTGACCCTACCTGGCTTTTTCTTGATTGGGCCAACTCGTCAGTTTGCTCCTGGAGGTATTTATCGTACAGCCTTGCCCTTAGAACCTTAAATGCTTTATCCTTGTTCTTCAGTTGTGATTTCTCATCCTGGCATGTGATTACAATCCCTGTAGGAAGATGGGTCAGTCTTACGGCAGAGTCGGTGGTATTAACCGACTGTCCTCCGTTTCCTGAAGAACGGAAAACATCAACCTTCACATCATTGGGATTTATTTCGATATCAATATCATCAGCTTCCGGCAGTACTGCCACGGTTGCGGATGAGGTGTGGATCCTGCCGCTGGATTCGGTCTCCGGAACTCTTTGAACCCTGTGAACTCCGCTTTCGTATTTGAGCTTTGAATAGGCCCCTTTTCCTTTTATGGAGAAGATTACTTCCTTGTAGCCGCCGATCCCCTGGTCGTTAACCGATATGAACTCGGTTTTCCAGCCTCTTCTCTCGGCATACCTCAAATACATTCGAAGTAAGTCCCCAGCAAACAAGCCGGCTTCGTCGCCACCGACTCCTGCCCTGATTTCAACTATTACGTCCTTATCATCATTGGGGTCGGTGGGCAGGAGAAGAATTTTTATTTCATTCTCCAATTCTTCCTTTTTAGCGGATAAATCCTTGATTTCTTCTTTTACTAATTCCTTGAATTCATCATCTAACTTTTCCTTCAGCATTTCCTTGGATTCTTCTAACTGGCCTGCGACTTCTGCATATTCGTTGTATTTAAGCACGACAGGTTCAAGCTGGGCTTGTTCCTTCATAAGCTTCTGCAGTTTCTGTGAATCGCTCAACACTTCAGGGTCAGCTAACTTTTCGCTTAATTCCGTATATTTTTCTTTTATTGCTTCTAATTTATCTATCATTTCAATCCTCTTTCATTTATATAGTTATATGCTCATAATTCCTGTAGTTTCAACATAGGCTACAAGAATCCGCACACAACTCTGTCCTTCCCGGCCAGGTCCCTATAGGTCTTAATATCTTTAAACAGTTTCGAATTCATAAAGATTTCCTCAACTGATTTTCTCTGCTCAAATCCTATTTCCACAGCTAATAGTCCTTTATTCTCATGGAGGTCAGCAAATAAACCGACAATCCTCCTGTAATAGTCCAAACCGTCTTCTCCCCCATCCAGGGCCAGCCTTGGCTCATAGAGGGAAACCTCTGTCTGAAGGCCATTTATTGCATCTCTTTGGATATAGGGAGGATTAGACACTATAATATGGAATTTTTCATGGGTTCTGTAGTTAAATATGTCTGCTTTTAGAACCTTAATATTGGTCAGCCCCTGCCTTTTTGCGTTTATGCCTGCCGTTTCAACCGCCTTTTCGCTTATATCCAAGGCTGTTACAAATGAATCTCTCAAATAATAGGCGAGGCTCACCCCAATGGCTCCGCTGCCTGTTCCCAAATCAAGTATTTTAGCCTTCCCATCAAACCTTTCCTTTGCTATTTCCAACACCTTTTCAACCAAGATTTCGGTATCGGGCCTGGGTATTAATACACCTTCCCGGACATAAAAGTTTAAGCCCATGAATTCCTGAGAATTGGTTATATATTGGAGGGGGTAGCCTCCATTTCGTTTTTCTGCCAGTTCGTAAAATTTATCTGCTATATCTTGGCTGACCCGGGTCTCTCCGTTAAGGTGAAGATAAATTCTGTCCTTTTGTAAAAGATAACACAAAATAAGCTCAACTTCAAGCCTGGGAGAATTAAATTCCCTTTGTTTTATTATATTCAAACCGTCCTTGATAAGTTTTTCGATTGTTACCATCTGTCATCTTCCCCGCCCCGCGGAATAACTTTATTCATTGCAGCTATGGCTACTTCCATCATGGAATCGTCCGGCTCCGAGGTTGTAATCTTTTGTATCAAAAATCCGGGGTAGGTAATTATTTTTGTAAAAATATTATCCCTTGAGCACCTGCCCACATACCTGTTCAATTCATAGGACAAGCCCGCAATGACCGGAAGCATCAAAAGCCTTATCAGGAGCCTCAGCAAAGGATTGGGCCAGCCGAAAAAGGAAAATACTATAATGCTTATAAGCAAGACATTAATCAAAAAACTTGTTCCGCAGCGGGGGTGGAGGGTTGAATATTTACGAACATTTTCAACCGTCAGCTCCTCGCCATGTTCATAGCAGTATATGGTTTTATGCTCTGCCCCGTGATACATGAAGACTCTTTTTATATCTTCAAGCTTGGAAACCAAATATACATAGCCTATAAACAAAATAACCCTAATGATACCTTCAGTTAAATTGAGAAGGAGTGAATTTGGAATAAGGTTTCTTAAGAAGTTTGTCAGATATGAAGGCCCCAATATAAAGATTAGAACCGAAAAGACCATGGCTATGACTACGGAAGAATAAATAATCGCCGTATCTGCCTTATCTTTAAAAACCTTCCTCAATAATTTGTCAAGTGCGTCTTCTTCATAGTCTTCCCCGTAGAATTCGGCGGAATACATGAGTTCCTTCACCCCGTTGATAAGGGAATCTATGAGGACAAAGCTCCCCCTGATAAAGGGCAATTTAAAAAATTTATGTTTAAAAACCGGGTTTATTTCGCTTTCCTTTACTTCTATTCCCCCGTCAGGCCTCCTTACTGCCGTAGCAGTCCTGGACGGCCCCTTCATCATGATTCCTTCGATGAGGGCCTGACCGCCTATGCTAGTTTTTTTTACTTCCTTTGATATGTTACAACTCATTTCGCTCATTTCCGTCCCCTTTGTATAATTAACTCACATTTTCGGATTATTTCCCGAGAAATGTAGAAAATTGTCTTATCCCTCTACATATTTTCCTTCATATTTGCATTCATGCTATTATACAAGAAAAGTATTATTTCTTCAAGTAATTTATTAGTTGACTTTCTAATTATAACCTGCGAATCTTAAACTTTTATTAGATTTTAAAATCCCGCCAGAGCGGGATTTTATTATATTCCTAATTCTTCTTTAACTTCTTTGAAGGCATTTAGAGCAAAGTCCAGATCTTCCCTGGAATGGGCTGCCGATATCTGAGTCCTGATTCTTGCTTTTCCCTTTGGAACTACCGGGAAGTAGAAACCTACCACATAAACTCCCTTTTCCAATAGTCTTTCGGCCATCTTCTGTGATAATACCGCATCCCCTAACATTATGGGAACAATGGGGTGCTCGCTATCTATGATGTTGAGGCCGATTTTTTTGATTCCTTCTCTGAAATATTTGGTATTTTCATCTAACTTGGCTTTATATTTGTTGTCTTCCATGAGCATTTCAAGAACTTTTATTGAAGCTCCTGCTATTGCAGGTGCCAGGGTATTTGAAAACAAATATGGTCTTGAACGCTGTCTCAGTAAATCTATTATTTCCTTCCTGCCGCTGGTGTAGCCGCCGCTGGCTCCCCCTAAGGCTTTTCCTAAGGTTCCGGTAATAATGTCCACCCTGTCCATAACATTTCTGTATTCATGGGTTCCCCTTCCCGTCTTTCCTACAAATCCGACCGCATGGCTGTCATCAACCATGACAAGGGCATTGTATTTATCGGCTAAATCACATATACCCTCTAAGTTTGCAATGATGCCGTCCATTGAGAATACTCCGTCTGTAGCTATCAATTTAATGCCGGCTCCATCCTTGTCAGCCTCTTTCAGCTGTTCTTCCAGGGATTCCATGTCATTGTTCTTATACCTGTATCTTTTGGCTTTTGATAACCTTATTCCGTCAATGATGCTTGCATGATTAAGCTCGTCGCTTATTATGGCATCATTTTCCGTGGTGATTGTTTCAAACAAGCCTCCGTTTGCATCAAAGCAGGATGAATACAAGATGGTGTCTTCTGTTTTAAGGAATTCGCTGATTTTTTTCTCCAATTCCTTGTGTATTTCCTGTGTACCGCATATGAATCTTACGGATGAAAGGCCGTAACCCCATTTGTCATATGCATTCTTGGCTGCTTCGATTACTTCCTCATTGTCTGCCAAACCCAAATAATTGTTGGCACACATGTTAAGTACTCCCCGTGCCTTGGTTGTGCTTATCAGGCTTCTTTGAGGGGTGGTTATTATTCTTTCTTCTTTCCAAAGACCGCTTTCCTTGATTTCATTCAAGATGTCGGAGTAGTATTTCCTTGCTTTAAACATGATTACCTCCCATATGTTAATATGCCCTTCGGTTAATATATAAAAAGTCGATATTCTTTATGCTCTTACAAATAAATAATACTCTTATTATGTTTTTGTGTCAAGGGGCAAACCGGATGGTTTGTCCATATTATATATACAAAAAAAAGAGGCGTGCCTCTTTGGTTTCCTTTAATCTCACATAATTCTTTTTAATTTAAAATTCAAATAATCACTTGAAACACAATGTACCATGATGTTGTCTATGAGGCCCTCTTTTATGTTTTTGTGACCTTCTTCCCCATGAAGGTGGCCGTAAATGCATATGTCTGCATGATAGTCCCTCATCAGAGAAAAAAACTCGTTTGGACTTCCGTCCCTGTTGAAGGGAGGATAATGAAGCATGATTATTTTTTTACCGGGGGCTTTTTTTGCTGCTTCGAGGGATATTTTCAACCTGTTCAATTCCCTTAAGAATATCCTCTCATTGTTAACTTCGTCCGAATTCTCTTCCATGGTATCCCAGCCCCTGGTGCCGCAAACCGATACACCGTCACATTCAAAAAAGTTGTTTTTCAAAAATTTTATGGTCTTAAGTCCCAATCCCTCAAGCTTGGAAGCAGTAGACCACCAATAATCATGGTTACCCTTGCCTATGATTTTCCATCCCGGCAGGCCGTCGATTCTCAACAAATCTTCTAAGGCATCATTCAGCTTAAGGGCCCATGATATGTCACCGGGAACCAGGACTAAGTCATCCTTGTCCACGGTGTTTTCCCAGTTTGTAAGGATATTTTCCTCATGGTTTTCCCAATTGTCGCCGAATATATCCATGGGCTTTTCCTTCTTAAAGTCTAAATGCAAATCGGCTATCGCAAATATTCTCATAATACTCCTTATATTAACAAGCCTCTCATTGTCATCCTGAGCGGATGCGAAGAATCTCATGAGATTCTTCGGGCTGAGGCCCTCAGAATGACACCCTGCGGGTTATTCACAGGAATGACACATTATGGTTATTCCTCATAATCTGATGTAATTGAAGGGAATGTTCATCTGCCTTGAAAGGTCTGCCTCTCTCTCCTGGCATGTGAATAGGATTACCTGTCTTCTTTCGCTTTCTCTTGACAGCATTTCCAATGATTTTCTCAGCCTCTTGGTATCGTACTGGACAAAGCTGTCATCCAAAATCAGGGGAATATTCTTATTCCCGCTTAAAATGCTGCTCAGGGCAATCCTTAAGGAAAGATAGAGCTGGTCTAAGGTCCCTCCGCTTAAGCTTTCAAGCTCAATCTTCCTGTCCCCTTCTTCCTCCGACATGACGGTTATATTCATATTTTCATCAATATCAACCCTATTATACCTTCCCCCGGTCAAATATGAAAAATTATCACTTATGGTGGTCCTGAGGAGGGGCATGAAGTCACCCTTGATGGAATTTGATATTTTGGTTATTTTTTCGGCTGCCAGCTCAGCTGCCTTTATTTTATCCTTAATTAAGCTCATCTTATTTTCATAGAAGCTTATTTCTTCCTCTATTTCCGCCAAGCTCCTTGAGTTCTCTTCAATGTCTTCAATTTCTTTATGAATATCATCGATATTTTTAAGCATGGAGGCCTTTTCTTCATTTAATCGGAAAATATCCAGCTGAACCTCCTGCTTGTCAATTTCCTTTATTCCTTCAGGAACATTCATCACCCTGTTTTTGAGCTCGTAATAATCGGTGCTGCCGATTATATCTCTCAGAATGTTTTCAACATAATCCTTTCGATTTACAAGGCCCTTGTACCTTTCATAGAGTTCGACAGCTTTTCTAAATGATTCAACATCCTCCGCCCCGTTGGCATCCAGTATCATGGTCAGGCGCTTTTCTTCAAAGCTTATTTCCTTATCAAGCCTTTTTATATCTTTATCTATCTGGTCAATTTTATTTTTCAAGTATTCCATTTGGAGCCTGACGGTGTCTTTGCGCCGGTAAGCATCATTTATTTCAATAAGGTTTTCTTGTGACAAGTTTAAGTTTAAACTGCTTAAACTTTTGTCCAGCCTATCTCTTATAACGGTGTTTTCCTCCAAGAGCCCCTTGAGCATATCCTCATCCTTGTTCAAGACTTCTATCTTTTCTTCATAAATCCTTTTTTCTTCACTTTTCTTTTGATGAGCATCAGCCATGGCAGGGTAATCCTCAAAATTGTTCCTTTTTAAGATTTGGTCTATCTGTTCATTCATCTTACTGTTCAGCAATATATAGTCGGCACCTTGGCATTCCATGCTATCAATTTCTTTTTTTGCGCTAAGGGCGATATTTCTCTTTCTCTTTGAAAAGATAAACAGGATTATCCCGATTAAAAAACCTCCCGCCCCGTAATAATAGTCTGCATTGTTATTATAATATGCAAGGTAAGAAGAAAGGCCCGCTGCTCCTATAAAAGCCGTGCCCAAAAAACCGTACAGAAAACTCAACCACCCGTGCTTCTTGCCGAACTTCTTCATCGAAGCATAATTCATGTTGTCTGCTAAAGTCTTGTTTATTTGTATTTTACGGTTGAGTTCTTCAACTTCGGCACAATCGAGTAAGAACATGCCGATTTCATTTATGTCAACAGAGGCTATGTCCTCCTTATCCCCTTTGATTTTTTCATTAAGGCCCCTTATTTTTTCTTCATTTGCCCTGAATAAAGCATAATCTTCATTCAACTTGTCCGGATCAAAATCCGAGGGAATGTAATTGGACAGGTCTTCTTCATTTATCTTCAGCTCGGACAGGCAGTCTTCTTTTTCTTCAATCAGCCTCTGTCTTTCATTTTTCAATGAAGCCAAGCTGCTTTCCGTTTCGGATGCTTCGATGTAATCTTCCTTTGAGCAGGCTTCCACATCACCCTCAATCAGTTTAAGCTCTTCTGTGATTTTTTCAATTTCGGCCACATGGGGTTGGGCTTTAAGGAATTTTTGTTTTTCCAAAGAAAGCTCATAATCGGATATTTCCTTTTGCTTTTCTTGGATCTTCAAGTTCAGCTGGTGAATTTTGCTTTGAAGCTTCTTCTTTTCCATTGCCAAAAACATTACCTGCCTGCTTGAAATCAGGGAGCTTTCTTTGGCCTTTCCCAATTCCTCCAAGCGTAAAACATACTGGCCCAGCAAGGACTTTTCATCGTCTTCCCTTCCGGCATCTTCCTTAATTCCGTTTAAGCTTCTTAAAATTCTTTCAATTGAAATATCTTCATCCCTTGTACTGCTCAAGTTCATTATTTTACTTTTCAGCTCACCGGCCAATTCGCTTTCAGTCTTGTTACCAAGCTGGCTTATGCTTATGGTATTATTGAAGGATATCCTGTTAATATTGAAAAAGTGGTCACCGGGAACTTCGATATCCTCAATGAGAAAATCATTAATTTCATTATCTTCATTTTCTTCAAGAGCTTCATCGGTCCTTTTGAATACCTGTACCGTGTCCAAAAGAAAATTCCTTGAAATGATATAGCTTTTCTCCCCTTGTCCTATTTCAATGCTTCCCTTGTATAAGGAGCTGTTCCAGGGTTTATACTTATTATGGACCGGCACCCCGTCCATTCCGTACATGACGCACTCTATAAAATTATGTATGGTAGATTTTCCGGATTCATTTTCTCCGAATACTATATTAAATCTATCGTCAAAGCTTATTCTCTTGTTTATAAATTTTCCAAAGGCCCTCAAATTCAATCTCTTTATATACATATTACTTTACCACCTTTTCCTTCCTGAGAACTTCAAGTCCCAATTTAAATGCCTGCTGCTGCAATTTATCATCAGAATTATCAAATTGGTGTTTATAGGTTTCGATTATATTGAATTCATTGCCTTCATAATTCCTGCCTTCGGTTTGAAATACATACTTGTGTTCAAATTCAATGTAATAAAAAAACTGCTTAGCCTCCATTTCAATTTCATCCATTGAAATATCCGGATTAACTTCTCCCGTAAGCTCTATGCGGACATAGTCCTTGGTATTGGAAAAGGTGTCTCCCGAAAACTTTATCAGGTCCAATATCTTATTAAAGGTGTATGAAAGGTTCAGCTCAATCTGCCTGGTTATAAATTTCCTTTTTGCAATGGGCAGGAGGGTGTATTCTGCCTTCTTTTTCTCCAAGGTACCCGCTATGATTCCGTGGTCTCCTTCTTCTTCAAAGGACAGGGGCTCTGGGGTACCGCAGTAGGCTATGTTGTCGGTTATTATCTGAAAGTTATGTCTTCCCCCCAAGGGGCAGTAGTCAAACTTGTTCTTAATCATATCTATATTAATGGGCAGTCTTTCGTTTGAACCAATATCAGAGTGAAGCATAAGAAGGTTAATCTTGCTTTCATCAACCGACAGGTCATATATGGGCTGGCTTTTGTCATTTCTCTCATGGTTGTCCCAGCTTATTGAATAGATACACAGGTTATCAAGGGGGAAATTGAGTTTTTCGACTGCCTCGGTGTTTTTTATTATGTATACGTTATCAGGCCATTCAATGTATTCGTACATGTTGTTGATGTTGTAGGGGTCGCTTTGACCGCAGGTGATAATGATCTTAGTATCAGGAATGGAGCTGAATTTTTGGGAGATTTTGTTAAGCTCTCTATAGCTGATGTAATCTCCCTCCGTCAGGTCGCCTGCAATAAATAAATACTGTGTTTCCCGGATTTTGGCTGTTCTTATTATTTCTTCGAAAGAATCCCATATTTCCTGCCTTCTCTTTTGTCTTTCCTTTAAACTGAAGTTATTTATATCGAATTTTTTTCCTAAATGCAAGTCAGATGTATGTATAAACTTAAGTTTCATAACAGCTCCTTCCGTTACCATGAATATATAGTATTTTAACACAGAAAATATTACTCTTCAATATAATAGGTAAAATTAATCTGCTAATTCCCTTAACCTTTCCATGTCCAATATTTTAACGCTGGACCGGTAGACATCAATGATACCATCCCTTTGCATATTTGAAAGCTCTCTTGACAGTGAAGGTCTTTTAACGTTTAAAAACTCGGCAAGCTCCTGCCTGTTCATGGGCAAATCAAAAACCATCCTCTTTGAGCTTTGTTGAAGAGACAGAAGATATACAGCAATCCTGCCCTTTAATGATTCGGCATTTAAAATACTCATCTTTTTATTGAGCATAACTATTTTATCGGATAAAATGGTTAGCATGTTTCTAATCAGCTGGTTGTGATAGCTGCAGTTATTTGAGCACATATTGGAAAATATCCTGTATGGTATCAACAATACCTTGGACTTACCCGAGCTTACAAGGTCATAGGGTGACACCCCTTGGGAAGCATAAATCAATGCTTCTCCGAATAAATCATTTTTTTCCAGTGTTGTTACTATAACCCTGCTGCCGTTGTATTTTTGGGATACCAAATTTAAAACTCCCTCTATTACAATGCCTAATTTATTCACTTTTTGGTCCTTTTCAAACAGCATTTGATTGTCTGTGTAATTTTCTAATGTGGCAAAACCGCATTTAAGAACAGACATTATTTCTTCTTCCTTCATATTGTAAAAGAGGGGGTTATTCTTAATTTCTTTTATTATATTTTCCATATAATACCTCCTGCCTATCCCATAAAACAATTATACCTCACAGGCTATGAGGTGTCAAAGCAATCAAAAAAGGAGGAATTAATTTCCTCCCTGGAACACTGGGAACGGTCTTCTTCGAATTTTGGGGACGGTTCTTTTCGTTCTCCAGATGACAAGGGGACGGGGGTACTGTCATCACTTGAGACACTGGGGACGGTCCTTTTTGTCACACATAACGCCACATCCCCTGTGTGCCATGTGACACTGAGGTACGTCCCCAATGTCACAATGTCACACAGCTTCCGATAAAGGACTGCCGTAATTTCTTGAATTATAGATACTCAATAATTCCTTTTCCGTTATCTGGCTGCTTCTTACATCCAGTATTATTTCACCCTTATCCAGCATGATTATCCTGTCCGAATACTTGAGGGCATCTCTCACATTGTGGGATATCATCATGGTTGTAATACTGTGAGTTTTAATTAGTTCCTGAGTTTTTTCCATCACTAATCTTGAGGTTTTAGGATCCAAGGCTGCCGTGTGTTCGTCCAGCAAGAGCAGCTCTGGTTTGTTCATGGTTGCCATCAGCAATGACAGGGACTGCCTCTGTCCCCCTGAAAGATATTTCACCTCTGTATTCAACTTGTTTTCAAGGCCTAAGTCAAGGGTACTCAGGATTTCCTTATAGGCTTCAGTCTTATGCTTGTTTATTAACTTTCTCAAGGTAAATTTCTGGCACTTTTTATCTGACAGGCTTATGTTTTCCAATATGGTTAGGGAGGGTGACACCCCTGCCGAAGGATTTTGGTGGACCCTGCCTATGAAGCGGGCCCTTTCGTTTTCCTTCAGATTATCTATGTTTTTCCCATTCAGGATTATTAAACCTTTTTCCTGTCTTATAGCACCGCTTATTATGTTGAAGAGGGTTGTTTTCCCGCACCCGTTTGCTCCTAATATTCCCGTACATTCACCCTTATTTATATGAAGATTAAATTCATTGAATATCCTTAGTTCATAATTTGTACCCGGATTAAAGGTTTTCGATAAATTCCTTACATTTAGCATTTTACTTCCTCCACGACTTTTAATTCATCAGCTTTTTTCATTTTTATAGGGTTGAATGTATTATAGCTTAAAAACATAATCACTATAATTGCATTTATTGCTTTCAGGTCTGTAGGTGCAAGACCTAAATCAATTGCAAGGGCTCCTATGAATTTATATATTAAGGCTCCCGTTATTGCCCTTGTTGTAAGTTTCAAAAATCTTTGCTTTCTCAGTACCGTATCCCCCACGATTATCGAAGCAATTCCTACCACTATGATTCCCGTCCCCATTGTAATTTCTGCAAAACCTTGATATTGTGCCATCAATGCCCCACTCAATGCTACTAACCCGTTTGAAATCATTAATCCTATCAATTTATACTTGTTTGAATCTTCCCCCAAGGATTTAACCAAGGTTTCATTGTCTCCGGTAGCTATCAACAAATATCCTACTTCTGTTTTCAAGAATGTATCCATCAGAATTTTTACCCCAAATACCATGAGGATGAGTATTATTACGGGCTCAAATCCTTCATATATTGAAGAATAGCTGAAAAGCCCCACGTTGGATTTCCCGTTCAGCCTTAAGTTTATGGTATACAGGATAGTAGCTGTAAGTATGCCGGACAACAAGGCCTTAATCTTCAATTTGATATTCAGGGTATAAGTTAAGAGCCCTGCCAAGGTCCCGAAGACAAATGACAGAAGGGTGCTGGTCAGGGGGGTAAAACCCCCGCTGATCAGTTTTGCAAACAGAAAGGCTCCGAAGGGAAAGGTTCCTTCCACTGACATGTCCGCAAAATCCAGTATTTTAAATGTTATGGTCACTCCTATTGCCAATACGGAAAATATCAAACCTTGCTCAATTGATGTAAGTATTAATGTATTCATTCTACAAATTCTGCTCCTTCAAATGCTTTATGGTCCTTATCCAATCCTAAAACTGCTGCTGTCTTTAAATTTACCTTTTTCTCAAGGTCAGCTGATGCCTGAACAGGAATATCCGCAACATCAACCTTGTCAACTAAAATTTGTTTCGCTATCCTTGCTGACTCCTGCCCTATTACATAGTAGCTTATTCCCTTTGAAACTAAAATTCCCTGGTCAACGTGGCTGCCGTCTGCAGATACGGTCAAGAGCTTGTTTTCTCCGGCTAACTTAGCAACCAACTCCATGGCTGATGCCACCATGTTGTCCGTAATTATATAGAGTCCTTCAACCTTTTTTGAAATTGTATCAATAGCCTGAGGAATGTCATTTATGGATGTAATTCCGACCGTTTCAATTGTCAGCCCCAAGTCCTGAGCAATTTCCCTTGTTTGGTTAACCTGTACCTCTGAGTTTGATTCGCCGATGTTATAAATAATTCCCACTGTCTTGATATCTTCCTTTAATGCCTTGAATAACTCCAAGTTTTCTTTTATGGGAGCTGCATCAACAACTCCGGTGATATTGTTATCGGTAACATCCATTGCTGTCACTAACTCGGAAAACACAGGGTCTGTCACTGCAGTAAAAACCAAGGGTATGTCTGTGCCCTCAATTGCTTTTTTAGCAGCCTGGGATGTGAGGGTTGCAATTGTAAATATTAAATCCACCCCATCCTTGACAAATTTTTCTGCTATCATCTGTGCATTGTTAATATCTGCCTGGGCATTCTGGTCAATGTATTCCACATCAACCCCTAATTTTTCCATCTCGTCTATGAATCCTTGTCTTGATGCATCCAAGGCGGGATGCTGTACTAACTGGGATATACCTATGGTGAATTTCTCCCCGGCTTCATTTGTTTCCTCAGGCTTATTCTCATCCGCAGGTTTATTCCCTCCTGTGCTTGAGGCACATCCTGTAATAATAATCATCATTACCAATAAAAGTGCTGTTAATTTTTTTATCAAACCGCTTTTCATAATATCCCTCCAAGATTATTTATTTATTTTTCAGATAAGAACTTGGCCAAGGTTCACTATCAAAAAGACTTTGAAAATACATAAGGTAAAAAAAATCTTTCGCTCCTATAAACATATTATTTAAATATGCTTATAGGGACGAAAGATTATTCCGCGGTACCACCCTAATTATGATATATACATAAGATATATATCATCACTCTTCGGAGTCTAACAACTCCTAACCCTGTAACGTGAGTACACGTGTTCGCCTACTCGGATTCCCTTTTAGCAAACCTGCTCGGCAGTGTATATTATATTTCTCTGTTATTGGCTCTCACCACCGCCAATTCTCTGTAAACGTCTGAAATACTTTTCTCTGCTTCATCGCTTTAATCATTTAATAGCTATGATAACATAAAAATTTCATTTGTCAACAATTATTTTTAAAAAATTTATTGGGACTGGGGACGGTCCTCTCTGGGACAGAAAGGACCGTCCCCAGTGTCTCACCCAGTGTCTACATTTTATTTAAATTATCGGTTAAGGTTTTGAGCTCCTCGTATAACTCTTGAGGTATCGTATCGCCTATCTTTGCATAAAACTCTTCAATGCTCTTTACATCTTCGAGCCAGGCCTCTTTGTCTATGGTGAGGAGTGATTTGAGGGTGTCCATTGATATGTCAAGACCTTCCAAATTAATATCCTCAGGCTTGGGCATGTAACCAATCGGAGATACATTTGCATCTGCCTTGTTTTCACATCTCTTGAGCATCCATTCTATAACCCTGAAATTATCCCCGAATCCGGGCCAGATGAATTCTCCTTTTTCATTTGTCCTAAACCAGTTTACATGGAAGATTTTTGGAGGATGGGACATTTTCTCGCCCATTTCAAGCCAATGCCTGAAGTAATCTCCCATATTGTAACCGCAGAAGGGAAGCATGGCCATGGGGTCTCTTCTTACGACTCCCACCTTTCCGGATGCAGCCGCGGTAGTTTCCGAGGCCAAGGTAGACCCTACGAAGGTACCGTGCTGCCAGTCTCTTGACTGATAAACCAAGGGGGCTGTTTTTGCACGTCTTCCCCCGAAAATTATTGCAGATAAAGGCACTCCTTCAGGTGATTCCCACTCAGGTGAAATACAGGGGCAATTTTTTGCCGGCGCCGTAAACCTGGAGTTAGGATGTGCTCCATTTTCCTTTGATGTTTTTCCGTTCCACGGATTTCCCATCCAGTCCAGGGCATTTTCCGGAGGATTGTTATCAAGCTTTTCCCACCATACGGTATAATCGTCTAAATTTAATACAACATTTGTAAAAATAGAGTTTTTCCTCGTAGACATGAGGGCATTGTAATTGGATTTTGCATTTGTTCCCGGGGCAACCCCGAAAAAGCCTGCTTCCGGATTTATAGCCCACAGCCTTCCGTCTTCCTTAATACGGAGCCAGGCTATGTCATCACCTACGGTCCATACCTTGTAACCCTTCTTCAAATAAACTTCAGGAGGTATGAGCATGGCTAAATTTGTTTTGCCGCAAGCTGACGGGAAGGCCCCTGCTATGTATTTCACATTTCCTTCCGGGTCTTCGATTCCCACTATGAGCATGTGCTCAGCCATCCAGCCTTCCATCCTGCCCTGGTATGAGGCAATACGAAGGGCGAAGCATTTCTTGCCTAAGAGGACATTCCCACCGTAACCGGAATTGCATGACCATATGGTATTATCTTCGGGAAAATGGAAGATATATCTCTTATTAATATCCAGGGTACATTTTCCGTGGACTCCCCGCACAAAGTCGTTGGAATCCCCTAAGGCATCTAAAACATCCCGTCCCACCCTGGTCATGATGTTCATGCTTAAAACAACATAGATTGAATCCGTTATTTCAAATCCTATCTTCGAAAAGGGCGAGCCTACGGGCCCCATTGAATAGGGAATGATATACATGGTTCTACCCTTCATGGAATCCGTGAAAATTTCCCTCCCCAATTTGTAAGCTTCGTCAGGACTCATCCAATTGTTGGTATAGCCTGCATCTTCTTTCTTTCTTGTGCAAATATAGGTCTTGTCTTCCATCCTTGCCACATCATCTTTTGCAGACCGATGGTAGTAACATCCGGGGTAAATTTCCTGATTCAATTTTATGAGTTCGCCGGTTGAACATCCTTCTTTTCTAAGTTCTTCGTAAAGTTCTTCGCTTCCGTCAATCCAAACCACATCTGACGGATTCATCATTGAAATAATTTCATCTACCCATTTTAAAACATTTGAGTTGGATGTTAATCTTATCATGGCACTCTCCTAAATTAATTTTATATTTTATATTTTTTAATAAGTATAAATAATCATCCTGTTTGTATTATATTACTAAGGCAAAAGACAATCAATATTCAAAAGCAAGTCCTGCTATTTTTAATTAACGGAACGTTTTCCTTTTTTTTATAAAGTTATTCCGTTTTTTTCCTAATTTCATTATCAGAATTCCTTTGCCTGTATTGAATATAAGATACTATCATTGACATCAAGGGACATACATAGCAAAGGACCGCAAAAGGACTGTATTGGGCGGCTGTTATCCCCATTACGGGTTTTATTAAAAATGAATTAATATTCCAGGGCATGAGGGGGGCCACAATGACTCCGGTATCAGAAATCGTTCTAGCCAGGACAGCCTTGTCTAATTTTAATTCCTCGTATTTTTCCTGCAGGATGGTGCCGGGAAGAATAATTCCGGATGTTTGGTCACATGTTGCCACTGTCATTAATATGCTTATGAGTCCCGTCCTTTTTATTAAGGCCCTTTTATTATTAATTCCGTTAATAAGCTTATCCATCAAAGGTACTAAGACATTGCCTCTTTCAAAAAGCTTAATAAGGATAAATGCCCCCGACACTATGAAGGTTGCCTCTATCATGGAAACCATGCCTCCGCTTACCAAAAGGGCGTTTAATTCCTCTGAAGGAGTATTGCCCCGGTAGCCGAATATGAGGGCTCTTGTTAAGGATGAAATGGAGCTCTGCTGAAATATGATGCTGAGGGCCCCGCCTGCCAAGATTCCAATAGAAAATGTTTTTAATGAATCAAGGCCGAATACGGATAAAAATAAAACCAAAGCCGGCAGTATAAACAAAGCAGGAGATATGTTAAAGCCTTGCTGAATTGCTTCTTTATACTTTAAAAGATTTTCACCTTCCGCAATGTAATTTGACCCCATTAAGAAATAAATTACGGAGGTTGCTAATATGGTAGGGACCAATGTTATTATCATGCTTTTAAATACTTCTTTATAATTTTTGTTGACGGTTGTCATAATAAGGTTTAAGAGTCCGGACAAGGGAGAAATTTTATCCGCTATGAAGGCTCCGGAAACCAAGACACCGACCATCAGACTTTGAGGTATTCCTATGCTTAAGCCTATCCCGCTCAAGGATATGCCCACAGTGCTCAAGGTTCCCACTGCAGTTCCCATGAAGTATGAAACGAGACACATGATTAAAAATGCTGCCAAAAGAAAATTGACACCCTCCATATATGTGAAGCCATAGTACATAATTGTGGGAACAACGCCGGAAGCAAGCCAAATGGAAGTTGTTGCCCCTATAAACAATATGATTATCAACAAGCGCTTAACATCCTTGACCGCTGATAGGGCAGTTTCCCAAAGCTCTTTCAAGGAATAGCCGCTCTTTAAAAGGACAGCGGAGGTAAGTATAATTCCTGCCAAAAAACCATAATACAAGGGGACAGATAAAACAATTGAGCCCACTAGAAAAATCAGGCATATTATCATTATGGCACTTGGCTTTAATATCAGGTTTCTATCCAAGATTTCACCTCGTCAGAAAAATAGGTAATAAATTATGGGGATAAATATGGACGGCAGGAAATTTCCAACCTTCATCCTGTTTGCTATTATAAAATTAAGGCCGATTCCCATTATTATGACACCGCCTATGGCAGTCATTTCACTTACAACTACAGGGCTTAACAAGGATTGCATAAAGCTTGCCAGCATTGTTATTATTCCTTGATAAAAAAGGACGCTGATGCCGGAAAGGACGACCCCGGCCCCCATGGTTGCTGCGAAGGTAACCGCTGTAATACCGTCGAGGACTGCCTTTGAAAACAAGATCTCATGATTGCCCGTCAACCCGCTTTGAATTGACCCGACAATTGCCATGGAACCTACACAGTAAACCAAGGTGCATGTTACAAAACCAAGAGCCACATTGCCTCCCCGGTTTTTCATTTTGCTTTCTATAAATGCTCCGAACTTATCTAACTTCCCCTCAATATCGATTGCTTCTCCAATTACTGTACCTACTACCAATGATATGATTAAAAGGGTAAAATTTTCACCGGCCAGCATTAAATTTATGCCAATGGCAATTACAGCCAGGCCGGTAACCTTTAAAAGGGCCTGGGATATTTTTTCCGGTATTGCATTTTTAAATAATAGTCCTATAACTCCGCCTGCAATTATTGCAAGGGCATTTGCAATTGTACCAATCATTGGTCCCCCTGTTTCAGTTTCTCTAAGAAATTTTTTATTTCAAGAGAAGCCTTATATGCTTCATTCTTTGATGTTAGCCCCTCTTTGGCAGCTTCATTTACGGCTTCCTTTAAAGAATATCCATTTTTGATGAGCTTGTCGAATAAAATTCCGTGGATACCGGTTTCATATGATGGAATATCCCTGTCCTCATAATCATTGTTGTACCCTACTACTACATATTCTCCCTTTTCCACTTCCGCATGATCCCTAAGCTGGTTCAAAACTTCATCCGCCCTTCCGTAGAAAGTCCTTTCATGGAGCTTGGTCAGTTCCTTGCAGACGCAAAGGGTTGCATTGGGCATATGGTCCTTAATTCTTTCGATTAAATTAAGTATCCTCTTGGGAGATTCATATAAAACAAAGGTTTTTACGGGATTCTTAAGCACCCTTTTCAAAGCAGCATCCAATTCGCTTTTTTTACGGGGCAAAAATCCGTAAAAGGCAAATTCATATGTTTCAATTCCCGAAATTGAAAGGGCTGTCGTAAGTGCCGATGGCCCGGCCAAACCTATCACTTCAATGCCCTTTTCCCTGACCTCCCTCACCAATTCATATCCCGGGTCTGAAATGCAGGGGGTTCCCGCATCGGTTACCAGGGCTGCATTGATTTCCTCATTCAAAAGCCTTTGAACTATTTCTTCGCTTCTCTGCTTTTCATTGAATTTATGGTAGGAAATCATCTTTGCCTTTATATCGAAATGGTTTAAAAGCTTTTGAGTATGGCGGGTATCTTCGGCCAATATTAAATCACAAGCCCCTAAGATTTCAAGAGCCCTCCTTGTAATATCCCCCAAATTTCCTATAGGTGTCGGCACCACGTACAATTTACTCATCTTTGCACCTTCAATATCATGATTAAAGAATTATATCATAAAAAACCACAAATATACAGCTAAAAAAATAAATCGACATTAAAGTCGATTTATTATTAAGCTTATGCCGCAGAAGGGACTCGAACCCCCACGGTGTTGCCACCAACGGATTTTGAGTCCGTCACGTCTGCCATTCCATCACTGCGGCCAAATGCTACTTTAAGATAGTAGCATAAACAAGAGTAAAATGCAAGTATTTTTTGCAATTCACGACTCATATTTCTTCGTAATCTATTTCCTCAATTTCAGAATCGCAGCCCATTTCTACCCTTGATATCCTGTCGAATTTTCTTTCTATTTTGTTGGATGTTATGTTAATTTTATCCACATCCTCCGAAACCCGTTTGATATTTTTAGCTAAGGATTCCCATCTTTCCTTGTAGAGTTTGAAGTCTTTTCCTAATTTGTTAAGCTCTTCATGAATAATCCCGGCATACTTTTCCCTCTCCATATTTCTTAAAACAACCTGTACCGTTGACAATACCGACATCAAGGTTGTGGGGGAAGTAAGCCAAACCTTCTTTTCACCCGCATAATCCAGCAAGTCCCGGTGATATGCGTTTATTTCGGCAAATATTGCTTCCGCCGGAATAAACATTATTGCCTGGTCTGAAGTTTGTCCCTGAATAATATACTTTGAAGCTATGTCATTGATATGGGTCTTAACATTTAATTTAAATTCCCTGATGTATTGTTTTCTTTCGGCTTCCGAAATATTCCCATCAATCATTCGCCGATAGTTTTCAAGGGGGAATTTGGAATCTATGCAAACCATTCCTACCGGCTCGGGTATATGCAAAACTGCATCGGCAATCATGGAATTACCCAATTTTTTTTGAATTTCATAAATCTTATCGTTCTTTTCCCCGAAAACCACGGACAAAATGTGATTCAGCTGGACTTCTCCAAAAATACCCCTGCTTTTTTTATCGGTTAAAACATCCTGTAAGGAAACTATATTTGTTGACAGGCTGTCTATTTTCTTTTGGGCTTCATCTATTCTTGACAGCCTTTCAAGGATGCTGACAAAGGTCTTGTTTGTTTTCTCAAATCCTTCATTCAATCTTTCTTCGACCCTCATGTTTATCTTGTCTAAGTTTCTGTAAACCATGTCATTCAAGCTTGTAAAATTGTCATTTAAAGACTCGGTCAAGGTCTTGGAGCTTCTTTCCAGCCTTTCAACCGTTTCCAGCTTGTTTGACAGTAATTCCCTCAGCTGTTTCTGTTCCGACTCGGCAATTCTTCGATTTACCGAATCTATCAAATACAGGTTATTATCCTTTAAATTAAGCTTAAGTTCTGATATTATCCGGCCCCTGGCATCATTTCTCAATACCTTTATCAGTAATACAATATTGATAATAAGTAATATAGAAAGCAATGATATTATAATATAGTCCATCTTAGTCCTCCGTGTTCCTTATAGGTCTTATTTTATATTATAACAAAATCGAACATTTGTCCACTTAAATATAAAAGAGGACAATTTATTATTGTCCTCAACACATAGTCATGCTTTAGATAGGCGTAAGTTTCATATCAGGTTTTCTTTTACTAAAACTTCCGCTATTTGTACCGCATTCGTTGCTGCCCCTTTTCTTATCTGGTCTCCGCAGCACCAAAGTACCAATGATTTATCACAGCTTATGTCCTTTCTTATCCTGCCTACGTAAATCAAGTCTTGGTCAGACGTATCCAGGGGCATGGGATATCTGTTATTTTCCAAATCATCAACTAGCTTTACTCCCTCGGCTTTTGACAAAAGCTCTCTTGCTTTTTCGGGAGTAATTTCTTCTTCCGTTTCAATGGTGATTGACTCTGAATGGCTTCGGTAAATGGGAACCCTCACGCAGGTACAATTAACTTTCAGGTCAGGATTGTGAAGTATTTTTCTTCCTTCATTCTGCAGCTTCATTTCTTCCTGAGAATATCCCATTTCATCAAAGCTTCCTATTTGAGGGATAGCATTGTATGCTATTTGATAGGAGAAAGTTTTGATTTCAACCTCCTTACCTTCACTTATGTCCTTAATCTGCTTATCAAGCTCTCTTATACCGTTGACACCGGCACCTGAAACTGCCTGGAAGGTGGTAACTATCATCCTTTTTATCTTTGAATATTTATTTAATTCATTTATTGCTGTCACGGCTATGGTTGTCGAGCAGTTTGGGTTTGCTATTATTCCTTTGTGTTTTTTAACATCCTCTCCGTTAACTTCAGGCACAACCAAGGGAACATCGTCATCCAGCCTGTATGCGCTTGAATTATCAATCACAACCGCACCTGCCTTCACTGCTGCCGGCGACAATTTTTTGCTTATGTCATTTTCTGCGGCGCAAAGAACCACATGGATGTTTTCAAAGGATGTTTCCTTTGCTTCTTCTATTTCATACTTTTTCCCTTTGAATTCCATGAAAGTTCCTGCACTTCTTTTGCTTGCAAGAAGCTTAAGCTCATTTACGGGGAAGTTTCTCTCTTCCAAAACCTTCAGCATTTCTTGTCCGACTGCCCCTGTAGCTCCCAGTATTGCTAGATTGTATTTCTTCATATCCTCCCTCACCTTCTGCAGGTAAACCTGCTTAAATATATTAAGATTCTTATAATTATTTCTTTTTATTATAACAAAATCATCGGATATGTCAAGTTATTGGAAATCCGGCTTTATCTTCCAAATCTTGTTTTCCCTTACAGCCTGCCACTGAGCCTTGTCTTTTTCGATAATTTCTGTGGTGTCCCCCTCATTTACTTCTATCTTATAGTATAAGCTTACACTTGCCTTATCCTTGTCTTCGGCATTGATTACATAGTCGTAAACCCTGAAATTCAACAGTTTAATATTGCTTTCTTCCTGAAGTTTAGCAAACTCGTCAAATTCTTTCACCCTGTCTGAAAGGGGAGTCATTAAATAGGTGTAGCTGTGCCTCTTTTGAAGCATGCCGGTTAAATACTTGTAGGCTGCGTCAGCAGGTGAATTCTCCCTGTAATCAAGCTCCCCTTTATCCAGGGGGTAGGTGGCCTCTTTTTCTCTCTCCGTCACCATAAATGCATAGGGGTCATAAACATTGCTTGGATTCCAGACCATATATTCAAAGATGCCAAGCTCTTTGGCTGCTATTATCTGGTCCCTGACCTTGTCGGGACCGTATGCGATTCCTGCCCAGTCAAAATCCTGAATCCAGGGCCTGATAATGGGGGGTGTTTCCATGGAGGAATTCTTTTCAATTGCTTCTTCCATGGCTCCTTTTACAACCAGGTAAGGGTGTGCGTTGGGATCCTCCAAGTTGTACCAGCCTGTTGAATAGTGGCTGGGGTAAACCATGGGTGCAATATTGTCCACGTGTTGGCCGATCAGTATCCAGGTCTGGCCTATGTCCTCCGGATAATCGTCCCAGGTCCTTGTTATCAGTCCGAAAACATCTGCCCCTAAATTAACCTTGTAGGGCTCCAATTCCTTCCTTGCATATTCCAAAAAGTCAGCAATAGCTTGATCCTTATCCCTGTCGTTCCTTCCGGGAAACTCGGTGATTGGATTGTATGTTTTAGCCCCGTCGGGGAAACGGACATAGTCAAATTGTATTTCGTCAAATCCTAAGAGGGCTGCTTCTTTGGCAATTGCTATATTATAATCCCACACATATTTATCGAAGGGGTTTATCCATGGAATATTGCCGCTGTTAGGGTCCAGCCAGATTCCGCCGGACTTAAGCTGAATGGAATGGTCAGGACTCTTAAGGGCAAAATTTTTGTCCTTAAATGCAACAATCCTTCCAATGGTGTATATATCATATTCCTTTAATATTTTAAGCATGTTCCGGATGTCTTTTATGGGAATTTTAGTTTCTTCATTCATGTTTCGGACTATTTCAACATCGGTATAATACGTTATGAAGCCGTTGTCATCTTTTACGTTTATAACCAGCCCGTTTATTTCGGTGGCAAGAGCTATGCCGACAATACGTTCGAATTTATTTGCTTTTTCGGCCTTGTCAAACAATTCCCTCGCTTTTTGGGTGTCCTTTTCTTCCAGTGCTTTCACATACGCTCCGTAAGCTTCTATATTCTCCTTGTTTAACTCATTCCCCGCTGTATGGCCCGTCACGTATAAGGCTTTTACCTCGATGGTCTTCTTTTCCCGCTCTTCCCGGAGAGGTAAAAGGGGAACGTAAAATTCCTTCAGGTCTTCTTTTCTTTGTTTTTCTAACTCTTCTCTTTCTGCAATCTTCTTTTCCAACTCTATTCTTGCTTTTTCTTCTTCCGATAGCTCATCTTCCGAATCAATGATTTCAGGGGCCTCCTGATTCGTTTCATCTTGAGAAGGGGGTGTTTCTGCATCAGCACCTGCGGATTCAGTACATGATGTAAATAACACGGTCAGTAATAATAACAAAATTGCATATTTTGCTTTTTTAATCATAAGTCCTCCAATTTAGTTAACAGGTGCAGGTGACACCTTTATTTTATGATATTAATCAATGGTTCTGTTACCATTATTAATTTTAGCATAAGGCAAACTCACAGGCAATGGATAATAGAGGTTATTATAGAAATAGAGTTCATATATATTCGGTCACCTTCCTAATTTAGGCCTTATGGAATTTATGTATTGGGTGATGAATATCGTAAAGGAATAGTCATAGATAATAAACAAGATTTGGCCCCCTAATACCATCCACCATCGCAGGGGCAGGCTTATAAAAAGCTTTACCGGAAGATACATCAATGAGAGGGATATATTAAAAGATCCTATTTTCACGGCATAGGACATATATTTATTGGTGATTTTAGTTTCCGCATAGTGTTTAATGATGCTGTATATACCGAAAAAACAAATATATGTAATTAACTCCGCCTTGTTGAAGGTTAATAAGAAGCCTGAAATACAGGAGGCAAGATAAAAGACTATTCCTGTCTTTCCTCCGAATTCAACCACTACAACTCCCACAACCAAGGCGGCTGCAGCCATCAAAATTATGGTATTGGTTTCTATGACCGATGAAAGTATGATAAAAAGTTGGTTCAGTCCCAAAAGCACACCTAAGTATGCCACATCCCTGCCTTTTAACAGCATGAAATAAGGTCTCCTCCCAAACATTCACACAGGCAGTCCGCACAAATAAGCTGAGTACAGCAATCAACCGAACTTGAACCGCCGCCGTAATTATATGCCCTCTGCCTGTACAATTGCTGCATGTTGTAAATTTGATTCAAATAATTTTGGTATTCTAAGTTTGAAGGCTCCATGCTCACTGCAGCTTGAACATACTGCATCCCCTGGTTAATAGAGCCTAAGCTGACATAACAAACACCCGTCAAGAAGTTCCATTCAGCATTTCTGACCCTTGTTTTTCTCAGAATATTCAAAGCCTCATTAAATCTTCCGGCATTGACGTATTGTCTTGCTGAATATAAGTCTCCGGTGCTTCTTGTATTATTGCTGTTATAGGTGGACCCGTATCCGGGACTGTGGGCATTTCCGTTCATTATTTCATCATATGCCCACTGGATTTCCTTAAACTTTTCTTCTGCTAAGTCTTGGAGAGGATTGTTCATATTCATGTCCGGATGATATTTCTTTGCAAGCCTTCTGTATGCACTTTTAACTTCTTCCTTGCTAGCTCCTCTTTTCAAGCCTAAAACTTCATATGGGTCTTTCATCTGTTAACTCCTTTTTTTCTAGTTTATTCAACATCCCCGAATAAATGATATTATCTATTATTCCCTTGTCCCTCACCAAAGGCAGTTTCTCGATTTGGTCGCTTAAGAGGGACAAATTCAGGATTATAAGGTTTTTAGCATATTCATCCTTGTCTTTTACATTTAGTTTGTTAAAGGGGTTATATGACTTGTTTGCTTCATCTTTCTTCATATCGTGGTAAGCATCTATGAAATAAATATATTTTCCAAGATAAAACCCTATTTTTCTTAAGTTTTTTTCCCAGTGGTCTTTTTTGTATAAAAACACTTCTTCCATCAGGTGGCCGAATTCGTTGGATACGGCATCGATATCTTCAATATCTTCTTTTTCTAACTCGGATATATTTTTAAGCCTCATTTGGATGGTCTTTGCAATATCCGGAAGGGCAGACCTTGATTTTTTGAACTGACCCTCCATGGCCTTTGCAGCCGCCAAGGATTTGTAATCCTTGTCATCTTCCCAATTGTCAAGCAAGTTATAATAGGAAAGTATGCCATTCAATGAGGCTGCATAATCCGTTACATCGTTTTGTATGATGAGCTGCTTCTCTTTGGGATGAACCAGACACCTTTCCTTGGAGATTTTGTTTTCCGGTTCGTAAAGGGAGCTTAATAATAGTATCAAGAAGGTCATATCGTAATTGAGGGTAAGCCTTGATATGTTTCCGTGTTTGGTTTTCAAACGCTTGCAAAGACCGCAGTAATATCCCTTGTAGCTGTAATATTCCTTGAATTTCAGTTCCATTTTATTTATGGTAATATATCCGAACATTTACTCACTCGTTTCATTGTTGTTATCAATTGTATCAACTTTGCCTTGATTTATCAATACAAATTTATGGGACAGGCCTTTCATTGCTAAAATCATCATTATTTTATCATACACCCGCATAATTAAAATACTATTAATAAGTTATAAAAAAAAAGGCTAATTTAAATATTTATTTAATTGACATAATTACTAGGAAAGAATATTATATAAAAAATATACAATGACGAAAAGTTTTGAATATTAGAAGTCAGCTCTATGACAATACGCTTGCGATAATAGAAATCAAGGGAGGGTGAAATGAATTCGGACAAAAAAGAAATAACCAGTGCCTTGACTCACCTTGGAGGAGCAATTTTTGGTCTTCTTGCCCTGGGCTTGCTTCTAAATGCAGCCATTAAGGCAGGCAGTTTGCTTGCTCTAATTTCCTTCTTAATCTTTGGCTTAAGCATGATATTCTTGTATTCCACCAGCTGCATTTATCATTTTATCGACAGCTCAAAGAAAAAAGCCAAGCTCATAATGAGAAAGCTGGATCACATAATGATTTTTGTTTTGATAGCAGGTACATATACCCCGGTCTGCCTTTTAGTTTTGAATAAGGATTTAGGTTATAAATTGCTTGCCTTAGTATGGTCTATTACAATAATAGGAGCATTTATTAAAATATTTTGGATAAATGCCCCCAGGTGGATAAGCGCAGGCTTATATTTAGGAATGGGATGGCTTTCAGTTCTTGTTTTCATGCCCTTGGTGGAAAGCATGGCCCCGGGCGGTATCTTCTGGCTAGTGGCGGGAGGGCTTTTATACACTGTGGGAGGAGTCATATACGGTTTAAAAAAACCCAACATAGATAAACCATGGTTTGGGTTTCATGAATTATTTCATCTGTTCGTTTTAGCCGGAACCTTCTGTCATTTTATGATGATGTATTTGCATGTAGCTTAAGAAGATAGAAGCCCTGTTAGCCGCCGCTGAGAATGGGCAGGAAAAATACTTCCGACTTATCTTCAACCTTATCCGAAAAATTCTTTGGAATACCGTTGACAAGGACAGCACCTATCTGGTCTTTGTCAATTTTTAATTCGGCAATTATTTCATCAATCGTCATATCTTTATAGTTTAGTGTAATATTTTCAACATCCTTGTCACTGATAGATAACTTGATTTTTATCATGCCATAACCTCAATTCATCCAATTCATCCCGGCTTATATCAAAAACCTGGCCGGTACTTTCTATTCTTGTATCTGTAAATACCTTTGGCATACGATAATCTTCCCTTTTAAAACCTGCAAGTTCATTAAATTTATGCTCATCTCTTATTGCTTCAAGGGCTGCTTTTTCAAGCCAATCCATGTCTAAATTCCAGCCGTGAACCGCATTTATCAAATCAACCAAGAGGTCCATATGGTTTGCAATTGCTCCTCTTAAAAACATGCATACTCCCATGCAGTCAATTTTTGCCATTAAAGTTTGTGCATCTTTAGAGGCTCCAAGAGGATTATCCGTCTTTATCATGGGACCGTAGGTATGGTCTGCACCCATGGGAGATGTTGCAAAGGTAACTCCCATTGCCTTTATTGCTCTTGGGTCATATGCAGGCATTGCCTGGCCGTTTACAACAGGTATGCGTTCAACTCCAAGGGTCTTTCCTGCAGCTAATGTTCCTTTTGAGAGGAGTTTTCCCAGCTCTGTATCATTTATTATTTCATATAATAATTTTAAGGCTCCTTCATTATCCCCGAATTTCGCCATGCCTGCTTCCATTGCCATTCCCATGGCTGCCCCTGTCTCTATGGTATCAATTCCTAAGTCGTTGCATAGGGCATTTAGTTTTGCAATTGTATCTAAATCTTTAATTCCCAGATTAGAACCCATTAAGCCTATAGTTTCATATTCCAGGGGAGACACAATTGTTTTTCCATCTCTGTCGGGAACCACGTTTGAGCATTGTATTAAGCAGCCCGGCATACATGCATGGGCAGTCTTACCATCTCCGCCCCTTTCTTTTATGAGTTTATACAAGCTTTCCCCTGAAATATCTTCTGCATGCTCAAATTTTTCCCCCTTGAAATTTTTCACGGGAAGTCCTGTCAAATCATTTGAAGTTCTTACCGTCGCAGCTGTACCCAAAGTTTTGTATGAAACTGAGGTAGGGGCATTTAAAACTATAGATGAATATTCCTTGAGTGCTTTATCGTATTTTTCTCTATTCTTTATTTCAACAGTTCCTCTTTCTTCTACTATAATTCCTTTTAGTTTTTTGGAACCCATCACGGCTCCGAGTCCGCCTCTGCCGCTATATCTGTTAGGTTTTTTCTCCTTGTCCATAGTCGCAATCCCGGCAATACTGTACAATCTTTCACCGGCTTGGCCTATGCATGTAACTGCACAGTCCGGGTATTTTTCAAGCATTTTTTCACAAAATTCAAAGGTTCCCATTCCTTTATACTGTCCTGCAGGCTCCAAGGAGCATTTATCCTTATTTATTCTTATATAATACCATTCATCTTCTTCAGGAATATCCTCAACAATTAGAGCTTTTATTCCAAGGGAAGCAAGCCACATGGCTGTAATTCCTCCCCCGTTGCTTTCCTTTATTCCACCTGTTAAGGGACTTTTAGCTCCTATGGAAATTCTGCTTGCACTGGACACATTGGTTCCGGTCAATAGTCCGTTGGCAATAATAAGTTTATTTTCTCTACCTAAGGGGTCGCATAGAGGATTTACTTCATTTAGCATTATTTTTGCTATTAATCCCCTGCCCCCTGTTTTTAGATATTCCTGAGGAACACCTTCGTATGTAATTTTTTTTGTTCTTAAATTTACTCTTAGAATTTTTTTCATTTGTCCTCTCCTATCAGTATCAACTTTATTATACCCCTGAGTCATAAGTTTAATCATAAGTAGTTTAACATATTCTTTACAGAAAAAACCTTTTGCTTGAAAATTGTATACAAGGTTTTATCGGCAAATACAAAAGGGGCGGTTGAGTTAAAATCCGCTCAAACGCCCGTTTATTTTATATATTAGTTAACTCTATTATTTTCTTATGCTTGTCTTGCCTGATAATTCTGAATGTATTCTTCCAATTCTTTCGGTGATTTCTTAACCTTCATTTTTTGTTTATATTCAGGTGATGACGGATCTTCTTCAATAGTCATGATTGAGAATCCGGTGAAACCGTAAAGAACTGATACTATCGGGCTTAAGATGTTAAAGAATGCAAAGGGTGCGTATGCAAAAGTACTTACACCTAAGAATGACGCCATTGTAGCCCCGCATGTATTCCACGGAACAAGGGCTGATGTAACTGTACCTGAGTCTTCGAGAGCTCGGGACAAGTTCCTCGGTGCCAAACCCCTTTTAGCGTAAGCATCTTTAAACATTTTACCCGGTAGAGCAATACCTAAGTATTGGTCTGCGCACAGAACGTTTACAAACAAGCAGGATAATACCGTTACTAAAATCAATGAGCCGGTCTTCTTTGCAAGATTCAGCATCTTGTTTGCTATACAAGCCATCATGCCGGTTGATTCAAGAACACCGCCGAAAGTCAAGGCGCACATAATCAGTGATATGGTCCACATCATGCTGTCCATACCGCCACCTGACAACAACTCATCAACCATTGCATGACCTGATTCGGCAGCTACTCCGTAATGGATAGCATCTATCATACTCCCTACGTCTCCGCTGCCCTGGAATAACATACATAATGCTCCTAATACAACACCAAGCAGAAGTCCCGGAATTGCAGGCACCTTCATGGCAACAGCACCGATTGTAATTACAGGAACCAATAAGAATAAGGGGTTGATATAATAAATGCTTTCAATTGCCGTTAATATAGACTGAATTTCCGATGCATCCAAGGCTTTGCCCCTGTATTGCAGACCCAGCAGTATATATATAATGGCTGCAATTCCGTATGACAGACCTGTTGTATACATCATGTGTCTGATATGGTCAAACAATTTTGCACCAGCCATTGCAGGAGCCAAGTTTGTAGTGTCTGACAAGGGTGACATCTTGTCGCCGAAATATGCACCCGATACTATACATCCTGCTGCCAAAGCCGGTGATACTCCAAGGCCCTGGGCTATACCTATAAGCGCAACTCCAACTGTTCCTGCAGTAGTCCATGAGCTTCCTGTAGCCAATGAAACAACACTGCACAAAAACAAAGCAGTAATTAAGAAGAAGGTAGGCGATAATATCTGTAAACCGTAGTATATTAATGTCGGTACAACACCGCCGCCAATCCACGTTCCAATCAACATACCAATTATGGCAAGTATTAAAATTGCCTGCATAACACTGCCAATTGAGTCAATGATACCTTTTTCAATTTCTTCCCAAGTGAAGCCTAAGCCAAAAACTGCTATCAGTGATCCTACCGCTGCTCCTATCAAAATAGGAATGTGAGGATCTGCTCCCAACACTATTATTGCATATGCCAATACGGCTACTATAACAAGTACTGGGATAATCGAAATACCCAATGTTGCTTCTTTCTTTTCTCTTGGAACCTTACTCATTATTTCCCTCCGTTTTATTTGTTCATGCAATGTTCAGGATATAAAAATTGCTAACCCATGTTATATAGTCCAACCCAAACCCAATAATAACGATATCCTGACATGCATGTTTATTTTTACGTAATCACACCTTACCCAAGGGTGTGAATACGTTTGTCACAGCCATTTTACCATAAACACTGTGCTTTGTAAACAAGATTTTGATGCAAAGTTATAAATAAACAAATTAATTATAAAAAACCAAAAAAACACTCCTTTCAGTCTAATCCTTGAAAAGTAATGCCTGGAAGGAGTGCTCCAAAATTTTTGTCGAAATCTTTTTAAAAAATATTGTTTTTATATTGAATATACAAGGCTCTTATTTCTGACATTTTTTCATTCATCTGCATTTGCAGATCCGAAGCCGTATCATAATCCCCCTGAGCTATTGCAGTTTTAATTTTAGTGAATATGCATTTTTTAGTCATGCTGTCCTTCATCAGCTTTGTCTTCAGGTATACTATTTTCTCCCAATTTACGACATCCAAATCCGTTGCATGATCCGATTCGCTGTGGAGCTTTACAAAAGTTTTCAGCAGCACTATATTATCATGTATTATTCTTCCTTCAAGCTCATTTTTCCACTTTTCTATAGTGGAGACCCTGAAAGCATTTATGATTTCATCAGTGAAAACATCACCTTTTTTCAGGACTTCCTGCTTGATTTTATTGGAAGAGAAGGCACTGATATTTTCCCACACAGTTACGGGAGCCTTGCCGAAGAGCTTATCCCTTTCCTCCCGGGTATAACGCTCAAATACATCTTCTTCAGACCTGTATTCCCTGTATTTTTCCAGGTAGATTCCGTCTTCGCCGTATTTCTTTGATATTTCCTTCTCCAGCATCTTGCAGTCCATTCCTCCATCGATTACGGATGTGATGCCGTCTAACATTCCTTGGATACATGCGGCTACAACAAGGTAAGTGTTGGAGTATGGATTGGGGGACCTTAACTCAAATCTTGTAGTATTCTTATTGTCAATATTTCTTATAACCCCGATAAGTACCGACCGGTTCCTGGAGGGTTGATCCTTGGCTCCCCCCAAGGAGGTTACGGTGCACACCGGAGCCTCAAATCCCGGCTTAAGCCTGTTGAAGGCATCATTGGTAGCAGAAACAATAGGGTTAATAACCTCGTAATTCTTAAGTATTCCCATCAAGGCTCCATAGCCGATTTCACTCAGGTAATCATCTCTCATATCCTTGGGTGAAAAGAGGTTTACCTTATTGTCATCTTTAAGTCTTACTGCAGCTCCCAAGTGTGTATGTTCACCATTGCCCGCCACCCCTTCTATGGGCTTGGCCTTGAACAGAACTTCCAGGCCGTGGTGTCTGAATTGGTCCTCTATCAATTCTTTTATGAATATTTCATTATCGGCTGCCTGAAGGGGGCTTGAAAACCTCCAGTCAATTTCCAGCTGCTCCATCACATGGGTGATTCTTCCTTTTGCATCTATCTTATTGGTAATGCCTCCCACTTCCTTGTGGGCCATTTCAGGTTTCAGGTCATAAAGCTCCAAGAGGCCCATTATTTTTTCCAAAACCGTCCTGACCATCCCCATGGTTCTTTTCCAATATTGCTCCTTTAAAACCTGGGATGCATGAAGCTCTTCGAAATCAGCGCTTTGCTCCGGTGTTTTCACCCACATTTCAAGCTCTGTAGCAACAGTCAATAAAACTTCATCCAGGTCTTCATACTTGAAACCTAAGGATTCCCCAATATGGGGAGCTTTTTTTAACAGGCCGGATATTTCTTTCTTAAAATTAACTTCGGCTCTTTTGAGGACTGACCGGGAACATACCATTTTATTATTGTGTATTATGAAGGAAGGAATTTTCAGGGTGCCTACGGGAAGGCCGTTTTCCTCGTTATAGTATTCATAATTGTAGTCAACAAACCAGGTGCATTCCGTATCAGGCAGCAAATCCACCCTTGCGTCGCCTAAATCGGCTATACCCTGCAATTCAACGCTTGACCCGTCGGTTTGTATACCGTACTTAAGCATTTCTTCCATATCCTTGATAAACAACTTAACAGGGATTTTTTCGTCTGTTCCGTTTCCGCCTATATCCACCCCCATCAATGATACGAATTGTATTTCAGGGTGGTCACCCAATATTTTGGTTAAGCTTTCAACATCGTGGTATTCTGCTTTTATTGAATAAATCATTTTTCCCATACATTTCTCCTTATTCTTTGGTGTCTAATTATTTATACCCCGGACGATATCTATCAGCTGGGAGGGCTCATATATCAAATAATCCGGTTTATGGCTCTTCAGGCTCTCTACGGTATTGTAGCCCCATGCGACCGAAGCTATATCCATGCCCGCCTTTCTTGCTGCCGTTATATCCCTGATTTCGTCTCCCACATAAAGGTAATCACTAAGGCTTATCTTCCCTTTTCTCACAATTTTTTTCATTTTTGCTTCTTTGCCAAACATAGCTGCACTGACAACCAAGTCTATAGCATCCACATTATGGGCTTCCAAAAAAAGCTTGACATTTTTTTTGGAGTTAGTTGTTATTATTGCTGTTCTTATCCCCATTTCCCGCAGTTTTCCTATTATATGAAAAATGTCAGGCTTACAGAGACTTACGTTTTTAATGTCTTGGGTCAAAAGCTTTTTCCCTTTTTTTAGAAGAAAGGGCAGGTACCTTTTTTTTAGCTCAATATATGTCATAACGTCCTTGGCACTCATCTTTTTAAGATGCCCTAATTCGTCCAAGGTAATATTTCGTAAATTGTATTTTTCGGCTAACTTTTGATATATTATGAAATTTGCTTCTTCCGTATCCGCTAAAGTTCCGTCAAAGTCAAAAATCAAATACTTGTATCTCACTGACATCCATCCTTGATACTTAATACTTTTAAATTTATTTACTAACTATATTATATTTTTTTAAATCAGTCAATTTAAAATTTAAAAACTCCCCCAGAAGTCAGGCTGATGATAAAGCATACATCTTAACCTGACTCCAAAAGGAGTTCTTAAAAATGTAATATTTAATTAAATAATTAAGCTTAGGCTAATTGAACCCGGGGAGGGTCTGTAGTTTCACCTGTTTTGGGATTTACAAAGGCAAGCCAGTAGCCGTATTCTCCTTTGCTGTACTCCTTGTCGGCATATGACCAGTTTTTAAATCCCGTAACCCCCTTGTAAGGCTGCTCTTCCTTGGTGAATTGTCCCGGTATTCCGTATATATACCTGGCTATTTCATCATTTTCCTTATAGATTCCAAAAATATAGTGGCCGTACTTTTTCATGAGGTTTACACAGGTGGTTACCCGGCTGGACATGGGATATGGATAGTATGAGCTGATTATTTGATTGTAATAGGGCAATATCCCGGTTTTAATTCCTGTCTCATCGTAGGGTATATACCACCAGGTGAAATTTCTTAATTTTACCGATAAGGGGTCAGTTTCTTTATAGTCTTTCAGTGTTCTATAGAGTTTTTCATCAAATCTGTTCCTGTATCTTTGCTGGGCACTGGCCTCCTCTTTGGCTTCCTCGACTTCTTCCTTGGCTTTTGTCTTTTCTGGCTTAATTTCCTCTGCCTTTTCTTTTTTTATGGGCACCTTAACCGGTTTAAGGGGCTCTTGCATCACTTTTCTTATTTCACTCAAGCCCTTAGCTTCTATAATTTCCTTCGTCTCACTTTCTTCTTTGTCTTCTTTTCCCTTTACAGGTTCCTTTTCTACAAATACCTTTGCCTCCGGCTCCTTATCCTTTTCCTCCTTAACTGTCAGTATTTCTTTTTCCGGTTCAGGTTCATCATCTGCTGCTTCCAATTTTCTTATAATATCAGGGCTTGATGTGGTGAATAAATTAGAGTACAAAACTATTCTCCCATCCTTTACCACAGCACATAGGTTGTAATCTTCGATTGCATTGGTGTTCCCGAAAGTAAGTATTTTTTTGATTATTCCCTTTTTATTGTTTATGTCTCCCAACTTTATTTTGTTGTGTTTATCCTTATATAAATAAACTTCGCTTGTTGATTTTGGATCACCTAAATTTTCAGCAGCTACAATCATATTTCCCCTGTTTCCTCTCATGTCCAGGCGAACATAACCCCTATACTTGTCTTTTTTATTAACCGGTTCTAAAAACTTCATCACCCTATAATTTTTATTGTTCATAAAAACCTCCTACAATACCTGTTACTTATTTATATGCTGATTTTTCGGTATGATTCCAATTTATGGCAAGCTTATATCACAAGAGCCTGGCTATATCATACAGGTTGCTTACCAGGAGCCAGTTTTTGGGAAAATACCTCATAATATTCCAATACCCCACTCCTTCAAACCCGTATTCGCTGTAGAGGTCTAATTTTGCCATTATGCTCCTGGCATCCTCAAACCAGACCCTGTGCTGCCTCCCTTGGTCATCATAATATATGAAAAAGGGAGCCTGGGACACTTCATCATATTGAATATTTGCCCCTACTTCTGATGCCAGCTCTACAGCCTCTACGTTGGACACCGAATCTGCCCTTGATACACCTTGAACATAGGGCAGGATAAAATCATAGCCATAGTTGGGAATGCCCATGTAGGTTTTGTCCCTTGGTATTTCGGTCACGGCATAATCCAGTACCTCCCTCACCTTGTCAATGGGAGAAACAGCCATGGGGGGACCGTAAGTATAACCCCATTCGTAGGTCATGAGAAGGACCCTGTCTGAAGCTTCGCCTATCCTGGGATAGTTATGGGCTTCATAGAGGAGACCCGGCTGGTCCGCCGATGTTTTGGGGGCTAAGGCGGTGAATAGGATGTAACCTTCGGGACTTATCCTGTCATGAACTTTTTGAATAAAATTAATAAAGGCTTCTTCGTCTTCCGGTAAAACATATTCGAAATCTATGTCCAAACCGGCATAACCTTTTGCTCTTAAGTTTTCTAAGACATTGTCTATTAAGTTGTCTTGCACTACGGGATCGTTTAAAATGATGTGGGCCAATTCATTGCTGAAAGTTCCTTCCTCGGTCAGGGTGGAAATGAGCATCAGGGGGGCTACTCCAAAATCCCTTGCCATCCGTATCAAATCTTCATCTTCAATGTCTATCAGTTGTCCTTCTTCGGTGATACCGTAGGTAAATATGGTCAGGTAGGTTAAATAAGGAAGTGTTTTCAAGAGTACTGTTCTGTCAATATGGGGATATGTATATCCTAATGTATATATGGTGCCTCTTTTTTCTACATTGTTGCTGATTGTAATCTGGTCGCCGGGTAGGATTTGATCCGCGTATTCGATGAAGGGATTCATTTGCAGCAAATTTACGGTGGTTGTACCGTAGGCCTGGGCTATATCTGCCAACGTTTCTCCCGGCTGAACTAGGTGAACGACTTCCGGAATTAGGATTACCAGAGTCTGGCCGGGGACGAGAGCATTGGGATTCGTAAGCTCGTTATCTATGATTATTTTCTGGGGTGATATATTATACCGGGCGGCAATCGAAAATATGGTTTCGCCGGGCTGAACCACATGAATTATCATACATATATTTCTCCTTTCTATTCTCTCATTAGTATATGCATGATAATTTCAATTGCTATATGCAATTTTGGGGACGGTTCTTTTCGTTCTCGAAAATTTTTAGGGACGGTTCTTTTCATTCTTAGAAAAATATAAGGACGGTTCTTTTCATTCTCGAAAATTCTGAGGACGGTTCTTTTTATTCTTAGAAAAATATAAGGACGTTTCTTTTTGCTTCTTATTACAAAAAGAATCGTCCCAATAAATATTCACAGATAAGTAATCAATGTGAAAATATCCCCATAAAGAATCGCCCCAAGAAATATACTCAGATAAGTAAATCAATATGACAGTACCCCCGTCCCCTTGTCATACGTCCCCTTGTCATATTCGACTCTTGCCGACAAATTTTGGAGAACGAAAAGAACCGTCCCCAAAAGTGCTTAGGATGTCTTGATTATTTCTTTTACGATTTCTGCTGCTTTTTGCGGGTCTGCCTTTCCCCTGGTTTCTTTCATTATATATCCGATGATGGCCCCGAAGGCCTTTTCCTTGCCTCCTAAGTAGGACTCCACGGCTTCCTTATTTTCATCAACTGCTCTCAGGCAAATTTCTCTAAGAAGACCCTCGTCTATCCCTTCCATATCCTTTTTAGATATAAATTCACTCACGGGCTTTCCCGTGTCAAGCATTTTTTCAAGTGCCTGGCTGGCCATGCTTGAATTGATTTTTTTGTTTTCAAGCAAAGAAATCAGCTCACCCAGGTACTTGGGAGGTAAGGAAACAGAACATTCTTCCTTATCTGAATCCGTGGGCATCCTTCTGTATACCTGGCTCAGGATATAGTTTGAAACCAGCTTTTTGTTCTTTATGCCCTTGCTTGCTTCTTCAAAGTATTCAGCTATCTTTTTGTATTTTATTAAAAGGTCAGCGTCATCCTTGGGAAGACCGTATTCATTCATGAATATATCCAATTTTTTATCCGGCAGCTGGGGAAGTTCTACTTTCAGCTTGTTTATTTCTTCTTCTGAAATAATGATATTGACCAAATCAGGGTCTCTGAAATACCTGTAGTCATCCTCGTCTTCCTTATCCCTCATGCTTTCGGTGATATTAAGGGCAGAATCATACCTCCTGGTCTCCTGGTCTATCACGCCTCCGCTTTCCAAGATATCCACATGCCTGTTGAATTCATATTCCATAGCTTTGGCTATGAAGTTAAGGGAGTTCATGTTTTTTATTTCCGTCCTGGTTCCGAACTTTTCATCCCCCTTCTTCCTTGCGGATATATTAACATCACACCTCAGGGACCCTTCCTGCATCTTGACATCCGATACACCTATATATTTCATGATTAATCTCAATTTTTCCAAATACTCAATGACTTCATCAATGCTTCTGAAATCCGGTTCCGTTACAATTTCAATCAGGGGAACACCTCCCCTGTTGTAATCGATATAGGTGTCTCCTCCTTCATGAATCAGCTTGCCTGCATCTTCCTCAATATGAATCCTGTTAATTCTGATGTTCTTCCCTGAGGAGAGCTTAATATATCCGTCATAGCAGATGGGTTTGTCAAATTGAGAAATCTGATATGCCTTGGGCAGGTCCGGATAGGTATAGTTCTTCCGGTCCATCTTTGAAACATTTCTTATTTTGCAGTTTGTGGCAAGGCCTGCCTTAACTGCATATTCAACCACTTTTTTATTTAGCTTGGGCAGGGTTCCCGGCATTCCCATGCATATGGGACAGCAGTGGGTGTTTGGGTCCCCTCCGAATTCTGTCGTGCATTGACAGAATATTTTAGCTTTCGTAGATAATTCAACATGGGTTTCCAAGCCTGCAACTAATTCATAACTCATATTTCCACCTCCGGTCTCAGGAAGCTCTCCCCTGTAAGTTTCTCAAACTGATATGCTGCATTCAGCACCTTATAATCTTCGAAATTGTTTCCTATCAGCTGCATGCCTATGGGGAGGTTGTTTTCGTCAAACCCGCATGGAACCGAAACCGCAGGAAGGCCTGCTATGTTTGCCGGGACGGTACAGATATCCATCATATATATTTCTATGGGGTCGACCAAGGCCTGCCCCTTCTTATATGCTGTCACAGGCACTGAAGGGGTGAGGATAAGGTCGCAGTTTTCAAATATTTTCTTGAAATCCCTGATGATTGAATACCTCAAGCTTTGTGCCTTCTTATAATATGCATCATATTTTCCTGAACTAAGGGCATAGGTTCCAAGCAGGATCCTCCTTTGCACTTCCTTGCCGAAGCCTTCGCTCCTGTTCTTGCATATCATTTCATTTATATCCTTATAGGCGTCGCTTGTATATCCGTATCTTATCCCGTCATACCTGCCTAGGTTAGATGATGCTTCCGCACATGAAATAATAAAATAAACAGGAAGGACCGCATTAAGCTTGGGCATCTCAAAGGGTACTATTTGGGTACCGGCGTCTTGGTATACTCTTATAGCTTCTTCCAAAGAGCTTTTTACATCTTTGTTTATTCCATCAAAGAACTCTTGAATTATCCCTATTTTCATGCCCTTAATACTGTCTTTTATTTTATCCCGGGTGCCGGTTTTGCTGCCGACTGATGTGGAGTCCTTTGGGTCATAAGAAGACAGGCAGTCGTAAATTATTGCGGCATCCTCCACGGAACCGGTTATGGGGCCTATCTGGTCCAAGCTTGAAGCATAAGCAATGAGTCCGTACCTTGAAACAGTGCCGTAGGTGGGCTTAAATCCTACTAAACCGCAAAAGCTTGCGGGCTGCCTTATGGAGCCGCCCGTATCGGACCCTATGCCAAATACCGCCATATCTCCTGCAACTGACGCTGCAGCCCCGCCCGAGCTTCCTCCTGCCACATAATCAGTATTGCGAGGATTCAATGTCACTCCAAAGATTGAGGTTTCGCAGGATGAGCCCATAGCAAACTCGTCCATGTTAGTCTTTCCCAGGAGGACGGAATTTTGATTCTTCAGACTTTCCCAAACACTGGCATCATATATGGGACAATAGCCCTGGAGCATCTTTGAGCAGCATGTTGTTTCAATACCCTTGGTTGATATATTGTCTTTTAGGGACATAGGAATCCCTTCCAGGGGCATCAGTTTTTCTCCGGCTGCAATTTTTTCATCAACCTTCTTAGCAGTTTCAAGGGCTTCTTCAGCCGTTACCTTGATGTATGCATTTATTGTTTTGTTTTGCCTTTCAATATTTTGCAAGTATCTTTCCGTCAGTTCCGCACAGGTAATTTCTTTTGATTCCAATAATTTTTGAAGTTTTTTAATTTTACTCAAATTGTCACCCCCTCAGGCTCTTCCTGACTAAGAAATACCCGTTTTCTCCGCCTTCTCTGTTCTTTAAAATCTCATCCCGGTCATAAGAAGGTAAAACAACATCTTCATTGTATGCATTGGCGATATTGTTTATATCATCGAATTCAACATCTCTGTCCTCAACAATGGCATTAATGGCATCTGCATAGTCTATTATTGTTGACATATCCTCGATCAGCCGGTCAGCTTCATCATCTTTCACATACAATTTGGCTATTTTTGCAATCCGCAAAACCTCTTCCTTAGTTATCATATTTTCACCTACCTCAATTTTATATGAACTTCTCTCAATTGTTGTTCTGTAACCTGACATGGTGCATTTGTCAATAAATCCTGGGCGTTGTTGTTCATGGGGAAGGCTATAACCTCCCTAATGTTGTCTTCGCCCGTAAGCAGCATCAATATTCTGTCGATTCCGGGAGCCATCCCTGCATGGGGAGGTGCCCCGTATTTAAATGCGTTGAACAAAGAAGTAAATTTATTTTCCAGGTCCTCCCTTGTATAGCCTGCTATTTCAAATGCCTTAATCATTATGTCCAAATCGTGGTTCCTTACGGCTCCCGATGAAAGTTCAACCCCGTTACATACAATATCATACTGAAAGGCCACAATGTCAAGAGGGTCTTTTTCAAGCAGGGCTTTTAAGCCGCCTTGGGGCATTGAAAAGGGGTTGTGGGTAAAGGCAATTTTACCTGTTTTTTCATCTGTTTCATACATGGGAAAATCAGTGATGAAACACATTTCATACCTGCTTTCATCTGTTAATTTAAGCCTCTTCCCTAATTCAGTCCTTATTTGTCCCGCAAGCTTTGGTGCCCGGTCTTTTGTATCCGCAATGAAAAACAATACATCACCCGGTCTGAGTCCTGCTCTGTCAGCTAATTCCCTTCTGTCTTCCTCGGTTAGGTACTTGTCAATAGGTCCTTGGTATTTCATTTCAGGATCAACCTTTATATAGCCAAGGCCTTTCATGCCAATTTTTGTTGCAAATTCAAGCATTTCTTCGTAGAAGCGCTTTGGCTGGGATGTGCAATCAGGCACATTGACTGCCCTTACCGTCTTCTTCCTGAAGGGGGCAAAGTCCGTTTTTTCAAACAAGTCACTTATATCAATAATTTTAAGAGGGTTTCTCAAATCAGGTTTGTCCGAGCCGTATACCAGCATTGCTTCTTGGTAAGGAATCCTCTTAAAGGGAGGCTTTGATACCTGCTTGTCAGAAAACTTCGAAAATGTTTCATAGAGGACCTCTTCCGCAACCAAGAATACATCCTCCTGGCCGGCATATGACATTTCAAAATCAAGCTGATAAAATTCTCCCGGAGACCTGTCTGCCCTGGCATCTTCATCCCTAAAGCATGGAGCTATTTGGAAATACTTGTCGAATCCTGATACCATCAAAAGCTGTTTAAACACCTGGGGGGCCTGGGGGAGGGCATAGAATTTTCCGGGATGCTTCCTGCTGGGTATAATATAATCCCTTGCTCCTTCCGGTGAAGAGGATGTTAAGATAGGGGTTTGAATTTCCAAAAAACCAAGCTCAGTCATTTTGGTCCTGATAAAAGATATGACCCGGGACCGGAGGATGATATTCTTTTGAACCTCCCTGTTTCTTAAATCTAAAAACCTGTATTTTAACCTCAAGTCTTCTTTTATTTCTTTCGATGAGGCAACCTCAAAAGGAAGAGGGCTTCTCACTCTTCCGAGGACACTTATTGTTTCAGCCACGATTTCGATGTATCCCGTATCAAGCTTTTTATTTATCGTATCTTCATCTCTTTCAATCACGGTTCCCGTTACCATGATTGAGCTTTCCTTAGGTATCCCGTCCAGCATTTCTTCATCTTCAACCACAACCTGCACAAGGCCGTATTGGTCTCTTAGGTCTGCAAACTTAACCCCTCCGTGGTCTCTTACATTTTCAAGCCATCCCGATACCCTGACTTTCTTTCCTATATCGCTTTCTCTCAGTTCTCCGCATGTGTGAGTGCGGTACTCATTTGGTCTCAACATACTAATTATTCCTTTCATATATAATTATTTTCAATTTTAAACTGCAATTGCTTGTCAATGCTATGAATACACAAAAACTCCTTTCATCCCGTAAGGGACGAAAGGAGTTGAATTTCGCGGTACCACCCTAATTAGCATATATTCGCATATAAGCTCTCTCAAAAGACACTGACATGTCTTAGCCGCTTTAACGCTCGGATGCGTTTGAGTCTACTCCTGCAGGGGCAGTTTCGGTCAAAGGCTCGGGGATGTTCTTCCTTTATAATCATTGTAATAGACTCTCACCGCCGCTATCTCTCTGTGACTCCGACTATAAATTACTCTTCCCGTCATCGCAAAATATTTGTTTTTTTCATTATATACGAATTGAAATCTTTGTCAAGGGGTTTTTTAAAATGTTTAAAGATGCAAAAAATGGGTATATATGATAATAAGAAAAAATAATGGGAGGAAAAAATATGAGAAACTACGAAAAATTAAATGCATACCTATCAAATTTAGCTGTATTAAATGCAAACTTACACAATATCCACTGGAATGTTACAGGCAAACAATTTGTGCAAATTCACGAATTCACAGAAGGATTATATGATGATTTCTTTGAAAAATATGACGCTGTAGCTGAGCTGTTGAAGATGAAAGGGGAAAAACCCTTGGTTAAGCTTTCGGACTATCTTGAAAATGCTACAATTGAAGAGTTGTCCACCGATGAGTTCACATGCCGTGAAGCTCTTGAAAGGGTTTTAGAATATCTGAAGGAAATGAAAAGATTAGCAACAGAAATCCGAAATGAAGCAGATGAAGACGGAGACTTTGAAGTAGTAGGAGAATTTGAAGGCCATGTTGCAGGCTGCAGCAAAAACATCTGGTTCGTTAAATCAATGCTTACATAAAAAATTTTTAAATAATGAAATACCACTTCTCAACAAAGTGGTATTTTTTTCGCCTGACTCCAGATGAACCTGCGGCGATTATCTTTCGTTGGTAAAAATCAATTCCTTATCATCTGCCGTAATCATGATTGTGTCGGATTTCTGTATTGTACCTTTGAGAAGCTCCTCAGATAACCTGTCTTCGATTCGTCTCCTGATTTCTCTTTGGAGAGGCCTTGCCCCGAATACCGGGTCAAATCCTGCTTGAGCCAAAAGGTCCATGGCCTTTTCATCCACTTTGATATGGATGTTCATCTCATCGAGACGCTTTGACAAGTTGTTTATCATCAAGGCAACTATTTCTTTTATATGATCCATGTTCAATGAATGGAAGACGATTATTTCATCAATACGGTTCAAAAACTCGGGACGGAAGGTTCTTTTTAATTCACTCAAGACATTTTCCTTCATTTTTTCGTACTCGTCTTTTTCTTCATCTGAAACACCTGCCTTAAAGCCTAAGGTTTTTTGCTTCTTGATGGTGCTTGCCCCCACATTGGATGTCATTATAACCACGGTGTTTTTAAAGTCTACCGTCCTTCCCTTTGCATCGGTCAGGCGGCCGTCATCAAGTATCTGAAGCAAGATATTAAATACATCCGGGTGGGCTTTCTCAATTTCATCAAACAAGATTACCGAGTATGGCTTCCTTCTTATTTTTTCGGTTAATTGGCCTCCGTCATCAAAGCCCACGTATCCTGGAGGAGAACCTATCATTTTTGACACTGAATGCTTTTCCATGTATTCAGACATGTCAACCCTTATCATTGCGTCCTCGTCTCCGAACATGGCTTCTGCCAAGGCTTTTGAAAGCTCTGTTTTGCCAACCCCCGTAGGCCCTAAGAAGATAAATGAACCAATGGGTTTTTTAGGGTCTTTAAGACCAACCCTTGACCGTCTGATTGCCTTTGACAAGGCTTCAACGGCAGGCTCCTGGCCAATGACCCTCTTGTGGAGGATTTCCTCCATGTTGAGGAGTCTTTCCGATTCATCCCCTTGAAGCTTTGTAACCGGAATCCCGGTCCACTGTGAAACTACATCGGCAATATCTTCGTATCCGATTTTAATGTCTCTTGCATTTTGTGCAGCCCATAATTTCTTTTGCCTATCCAGCTCTTCTGACAGCTTCCTTTCTTCATCCCTCAATGAAGCTGCCTTTTCAAAATCCTGGTTGTTTATGGCAGTCTTTTTCTCGGTGTCAATTTCCTTTATTTTTTCTTCCAATTCCTTTAATTCTTTAGGTGCCGTGGATGACCTCAGCCTTACCCTCGAAGCCGCTTCATCAATTAAATCTATCGCCTTGTCAGGCAGAAACCTGTCTGAAATATACCTGTGGGAAAGATTTGCGGCTGCATCTATAGCCTCATCGGTGATTGCCACCTTGTGATGGGCTTCGTATTTATCCCTTAAGCCTTTAAGAATTTTCACTGTATCTTCAACAGTCGGCTCCTCAACCGTAATGGGCTGGAACCTTCTTTCAAGGGCAGCATCCTTTTCAATATGTTTCTTGTATTCATCTATGGTAGTTGCACCCACAACCTGGAGCTCGCCTCTAGCCAGGACGGGTTTTAAAATATTGGATGCATCAATTGCCCCTTCTGCGGCTCCCGCGCCGATTATTGTATGCATCTCATCTATAAAGAGGATGATGTTCCCTGCTGCCTTTATTTCATCAATGGCATTTTTAAGCCTCTCTTCAAATTCGCCCCTGTATTTTGCTCCTGCCAGCATTCCTGCCATATCCAAAGTAATAACCCGCTTACCCTTCAAGGTTTCAGGAACGTTTCCTTTTATGATTTCCTGAGCCAATCCTTCGGCAATTGCTGTCTTGCCGACTCCCGGCTCACCAATCAGGCAGGGATTGTTTTTTGTTCTCCTTGATAAGATTTGAATAACTCTTTGGATTACATCCTCTCTTCCTATAACCGGGTCCAGCCTGCCTTCCTTTGCCCGCTGATTTAAATCGGTGCCGTATTTGTCGATGGTCTTGGTAGCTGGGTCTTGTTGTCCCATGCCTCCTCCCATATCGGGGTTAATCTGCTCGTGGCCTCCTCCGCCTTGTATAGCCATAAGGACTTCATTTTTTAAATCCCTTAAACTTACGGCAGACTTAATGATCTGAGCTCCTATTCCTTCTCCTTCCTCTATAAGGGCCAGTAAAATATGCTCCGAGCCCACATAGGGCATTTTAAGCTGGGCTGCAATTTGTCTTGCAAGCTCAATAATATACTTGCTCCTTGGGCTTATGTTGATATACTCGGGCACGGAATCCCCCATACCTGTAGAATTTTTAATTATTTCTCTCACTTTATCGACACTTATTTTATCTCTCAGCAATTTTCCGGCTATACTTTCTTCTTCAAGCATCAGCCCCAAGAGAATATGCTCGGTTCCCAGAACATTTTGTCTGAAGTTTTTCACTTCTTCCTGGGCAAGGGCTAATGCATTTCTTGCAGAATTATTTAATCCTCCCATCATTTCTTTCATCTCCTTTTCATGTTTTTCTTTAACGCAAGAGTTCGCGCCTGATTATTTCAGCTCTTTTTTTATCTCTTTCCTTTACTGATAGCTCTTTTCCTTCTATGGTTGAAATATTGTTAGGCTGAATCCATACCATCAGCTGGTATATATTCTTGCCTTTAACCATTGGGGTTATTCCCATTTCACTTCCTAACTTTATGAGGGACAAGAGCTTCATTGCCTCATCTGCCGGCATCTTTCTGGCATTGGTTAGCAAGCCGTATGCCCTGTAAAAGTCATCTTCAAGCTCATCGTAATTATTCTTGTAAAGGTGGTCACGTGTAGTCTTTTCCTTATCAATTATCTGCATCACTATTTGATTGATTTTTTCTATCAATGTTTCTTCCGAAGCCCCTAAGGTTACCTGGTTTGAAATTTGGTACAAATGGCCCATTGATTTGGTACCTTCGCCGTATACCCCCCTAACCGCAACCCCCAATTGGGAAACCCCGTACAAGAGTTTATCAACTTGATTCGTTATGGACAGGGCGGGCAAGTGCAGCATTACGGATGCCCTCATACCGGTTCCTATATTCGTGGGGCAGCAGGTAATGTATCCTAAATCCTTGTCAAATGCATAGTCAACACTTTGCTCTATAACATCATCCACTTCATTGCTCAGCTCCCAGCACTCCTTCAAGGATAGGCCGTCTCCCAAGGTTTGGATCCTTATGTGGTCTTCCTCATTAATCATAATAGAAACCCTTCTGTCCGGACTCAGGAGAAATGCGCCTGTATCCTTCTTGTTTGCCAGAGCGGGGGAAATGATGTGATTTTCAATTAATGAATTTTTCTTGATATCGGACAGGTCCTTCATATAGGTCAGCCTGTACCCCTTATCATACTTGCTTACAGCATTGCTTATTTCTCCTATAACGGAGTTTGCTTCTTCTTCGGTCATGTTCACGGGGAATTTATAATTTTTTAAATTTCTTGCCAGCCTTATCCTGCTGGTAATTACAATACCCTTATTTTCCAAATTAAGCATCCCCCTTTCTCTTTTCCAAGGCGTGGATTTTATCTCTCAGTTCTGCCGCAAGTTCGTATTCCTCCCTGTCAACGGCAGCCCTCAATTCACTTTTCAATCTTTGTATATCAATTTGAAGCTTGTAGTCTCCTCCTGCCCTCTTGGGGATTTTACCCGTATGTCTGTCGTATCCCTGTATGCTTTTTATTACAGGTGTCAGTCTGCCCTTGAATGAATCGATACAGTGGCTGCATCCGAATTTTCCGGTTTTCCTGAAACTTTCGTATGTCATGCCGCAGTTTGAGCATCCCTTGGCAGGTAAGTAGGTTTTACTGTTAAAGGTATTGTTCAGCATGGCCGAGAACAAGTTTTCCATTGAAAAATTTGAATTTAAGATTGCCTGGTTCTTTTTTGCACATTCTTCGCACAGGTGGCTTTCCGTCTTCTTCCCGTTAATTATGTGTGTAACGTGGACATTGGCTTCATTCTTGCCGCATTCGTTACAAAGCATTTATACCCCTCCCATCGGTTAATAATCACTGTTTTCCGCTGCTACCAATATCATTTCCTTCAAAAGGTCGGCCCGCAGCCTGTTTCTGTCCTCATAGGCAACAAGATTCAAAACCCTGTCGCTTAAAACGCTTTGCATAATTATTTTTTCTCTTTGGCTAATTATATCTCTTTCCAAAAATGCATCGATTAAATCAATGGCTTTATTTAAAGTGATGCTGTCTCCTATGGTTTCATTCAATATACGCTTGAGTTCATCCTCCATCGAGGACCGGACCCTGAAAATCCTTATATATCCGCCTCCTCCCCTTCTGCTTTCCACAAGATATCCTCTGTCATTGGTAAAGCGGGTAGTCAAAACGTAATTGATTTGTGAAGGAGAACAATCAAACTGCTGTGCTAAAATATTTCTTTGAATTTCAATTGCATCATTATTGTTGGCATCCAACATTTCTTTTATGAAAGCTTCAATTATATCACTTAGCTTTGACAAGTCATCCCTCCTCACTTTGGTCTTTGGTTTGTCCTTAACTGTCTTTGACTTTGACTTTCTTTGACCTTAATGTAATTATATCATTACCAAAAAAATTTGCAAGGGGTTTTTTGAAAAAAATTTATGACAAGGGGACGTATGACAAGGGGACGGGGGTATTGTCATCAAGTGTCCGCGGAGAACCGCCCCCGGTGGACAAGGAGCACCATCCCCGGTGGTCATGTGAAGGCTCTCATATATCTGAAAAAAATATAAAACAGTGGCAAAGGATATTTGAAGACATAAAATACTAAAAACAATTATTAAAGAGGTGATTTTATAATGTTAGGTATCCATACCCATACTTTTGAAGGCCCCACCACCGTAAATGACAACCACAGACACTTTTACAACGGAGTATCTTCCCCAGAGCCCAATACTCCGGGACACGTTCACAATATAGCTGCAGTAACGACATTTACCAACGGCCACACCCACAGATTCAGCGTAAACACTGCACCGGCAATCCCCGTAAATCACGGCCATATTCACACCTATATAGGCACAACGACCTATAACGACGGGCATGTTCATTACTTCAGGGGGAACACCTCAATTTTTTAGTAAAAATAATAATCGGCATCATTTAAAAATGAAGCCGATTATTTTGTGTATTCCATTATGCATTGTTTCTATCCTGAGTCAGTGAATTATAATCCAAATAACAATTGTGCCATGAGGGGCAGAATAAGCCATTTTGTCCTTCAAGTCTCAATTTGGCCTCATTAAAATCTTGGGTGGTTGGCAGCATAACAGGGTCTCCGGGCATCCAGTTGGCAGGCGTATAAACATTGTAAGCTTCCGTCAGCTGGAGGGAGTCAATAATTCTTAAAATTTCATATGTATTTCTGCCGCAAGAAACCGGATAGGTCAATATGGCTTTTATCCTTCCTTCGGGACCGATAATAAAAACATCCCTTACACTTTCTTCATAGATCCTGTCAGGATTAACCATTCCATACAAAACTGCTATTTCGGCATTCCTATCCTCCAATAGAGGAAATGGAATTGATACTCCGTAGGTATACAAAATATCCATTTTCCACTCTATATTTGCAAAATTGTTATCTATGGTCACAACCAATATTTGAACATTCCTTTTGGCGAATTCATCATAATGGGCGGCGAAGGCCAAAAGAGAAGAGGTTGATGTAGCGGCAAAATTTCCGGGCTCACTAATAATTACCACCCATTTACCCCTGTATTGAGACAAGGTTACAACACCTTCCGTAGAAAGCGCAGTAAAATCAGGAGCTATTCTTCCTATCGTCAAACAATAGTTTCTTTGATTTACGCTGACACTCATAATATACTGATGGCAAATTAATAAAGTGCCTCTCCTTTCTCATCTTTTATATCCCATATTATATGTATTCTTGCTTAATTTGTGAGTATGTAATCGTATTGCTGTGATAACCCGCAGGGTGTCACTGCTATGAATAACTCACAAACTGTCATCCTGAGAGCTTTAGCTCGAAGAATCTCATGAGAAATTTAATATTTATTGACAATATCTGGTTTAATTATTAGCTTGGTGATGTTATAATACTATTAGTTAAATTTACTTTGAATGTAAGACAGTAGGCATTAAAAGATGAACCCGTAAAAATATAGCAATACAGTAGGAATTAACAGAAAAGATTTATTAACCTCATTAATAGAATTTATGTTAAAGATTAAGGCTTTATATTTTAAAAAAGCATATTAAAAATATAGGGGAAATGTAATGATAAGGGAATGTAGCAATTGTAATAGAGAAATATCATTTTCAGAGTTTTATAAACATTATCTTCTTAAAAACAGGTACAAATTTACATGTCCTGAATGTGGAACAGTTCATAAAGCAAATCTCATGTCAATCATAATTTCTTCCATACTTTTTATTGTTCTTTATTTGTACATAATTACAAAAAGCAACTTTGCCCTTTCGACAAATTTTCTTTTATTGATAATATATTTATTATTTTTACAACCCTTGATAATGAAATATGAAAGGAAAGAATAAATAAGTATCGATTTAAGTTTAATAAGCTAGTATACAAGTAAAACAGGATGGGTAAAATCGACTATAAAAATGGCCTGGTTCAAGAAAGGAAATTGCCAAACGGCAAGAAATTGGTACGAATAGATTTTATTCGCTAAAATACAGATATCACAAATACTATAAAAACAAAAATCACTTAAAAGACATTCATATCTTTTAAGTGATTTTTTGAATTATTTTATTTATTTATCATTCTCATTCTGTGCCTTGTAATCAGCTATAACCTTTTCGGCTAAGTTGGCCGGCATTTCTTCGTATCTTAAGAATTCAACTTCGAAAGAGCCTCTTGCCTGAGTCATGGACTTAAGCTCGATTGCATATGTGTACATTTCAGACATGGGGGCTTCTGCCTTAACAAGCTGGCTTCCGTCCGGCTGCTGTTCCATACCTAAAATTCTTCCTCTTCTCTTGTTCATATCCCCCATGATGTCTCCCAGGTACTCATCGGGAATGTTGATTTCAACCTTAGCTATTGGCTCAAGGAGAACAGGTTTTGCTTCCGTCATACCTTTCTTGAATGCTAATGATGCTGCAATTTTAAATGCCATTTCGTTTGAGTCAACTTCGTGGTAAGACCCGTCATAAAGTGTCGCCTTAATATTAACAACCTTGCATCCTGCCAATACACCTTTTTCAAGGGATTCTCTAAGTCCCTTTTCTACTGCCGGAATATAGTTTTTGGGTACAGCCCCTCCGAATATTTCTTCCGTAAATTCAAATTCTTGGTCGGATGGTTCAAATCTGATGCGAACATCACCATACTGGCCCGCACCGCCTGATTGTTTTTTGTGTTTTCCCTGAACATCGGATTTACCTTTTATTGTTTCCCTGTAAGCAACCTTTGGCGGGCTGAGTTCAACATCAACCTTGTAGTTATTCTTTAGCTTGCTGGCAATTACCTCTAATTGAATGTTTCCTTGGCCGCCTACCACCAGCTCTTTGGTTTCGATATTTCTTTCTATTGAAAAGGTCGGGTCTTCTTCATTGAGCCTCTGTAGTCCTGAACCGATTTTTTCGTCACTGTCTTTTGTTACCCCTTTAATTGCCATGAAATAGCAGGGTTTCGGAAAATCAATTTTATCATAAGCCACGGGAGCAGCTTTTGTGGAAATGGTATCGCCTGTTTTAAAATATTGAAGCTTGGAAGTTGCACCAATATCGCCTGCCAGTAATTCGGAAACTTCTATCTGTTCTTTTCCTCTCAAGGCAAATATGCCGCCTATTCTTTCCGAATTTCCGGTGTCGCTGTTGTAAACATCCGTGTCTTTTTTCATGGTTCCTGACATTACCTTATATATTGAAATTTTTCCTACAAAGGGGTCAACTATGGTTTTAAATACGAATGCCGATAAGGTATCTGCCGGGCTGCCCTTCAGTGTTTTTGCATCCAGGGCGTTAGGCATATACTCAACTACCGTGTTCATCAGCATGTCAACGCCTAATCCTTTGATAGCTGACCCGACGATTACGGGAACTAATTCTCCTCCTAACACGGCACTCTTTAATCCCTTTTGAATTTCCTCTTCAGTAAACTCTTCGCCTTCAAAATATTTTTCAAGCAAGGCTTCATCTGTTTCTGCAACGGCTTCCATAAGTATCGACTTTAATTCCTCTGCCTTTGCTGCAGTGTCGGGAAAAGTTTCAACAGGCTTCGAATCTATATAACTCTGACCTTTCAAGATATCCATATATCCGTCAACATTCTCTCCCTTGCCTATGGGAAGGGTGAAGGGAACTACCTTCCTGCCGAATTTATCCCTTATGGTGTCAAGTAATTCGTCAAATTTAATGTTTTCCTTATCTAATTTATTGATAAAAATAATTCGGGGCATGTTTCTTTGCTCTAAGTATTTCCAAGACTTTTCAGTACCTACTTCCACTCCGGAGCTGGCATCGATAACCAATACAGCACCGTCTGCAACTCTCAGGGCCCCGTAAACCTCTCCGACGAAGTCAAAGTATCCCGGAGTGTCTAAGAAGTTTATTTTTGTATCTTGGTATTCAATCGGTATAACCGATGTTCCGATTGAAACATGGCGTTCCTTTTCTTCTTTATCGAAATCGGATACGGTATTTCCGTCTTCAACTTTACCCATCCTGTTTGTTACTTTTGTATTAAACAAAAGAGCTTCGGTAATTGTGGTTTTGCCACAGCTGCTGTGGCCGAGCAGGGCAACGTTTCTAATTTTGTCTGCGTTATATGTTCTCATTAACTCTATTCCTCCTAGGATTGTGCTTGTTTATCTAATTTTACATTAAATTAAAACAATAATCAAGATTTATATTGAAAATAGGTTTATTCATTTACAGTGGACAAATACAACAAAAGCATAAGCGTAAAATGGCAGCCAAATCAGCCGCCTCAATAATCTGTTATTTTTAAATCTATATGCTGTTAAACAAAATATTAGGGTAACAATGATTTTTATTATAACAAAGAGCACAGGATCCACTAACCACAAACATCTCATAATCGGATTAGCTTCCATGTAAGGATTTAAACCTATCCACTTCAAAGTACAATGCAAATCAAAAATACTCATCAATCCTATTGCTGCTATAAGATAAACCATTAACATATACCCCCGAATTTACCCAAGTTCTTAACACAATCTTCTTATGTAATTTTCTTAATCTATTCTATGTAGAAAGGGGCCTGATTATGAGAGTTAGTAAAACTTCTGTCCCCGGTATATATAAAAATGTTTTTTGCATAATAATTTCTTAAGTGCTATAATCCCATTAATAGAAATGGAATAAGCATTGCGGCAGGTGGCTGAAATGAACGAAATACTTCTTAATTACATAGTCCGAGCAATCCTGGGAGGAGCCTCCGGTTATATAACAAACGACTATGCCATAAATATGCTTTTTAAGGAATACACCCCTTTTAAATTAGGGGGTGTTATTAAGAAAACACGAAATGAGTTTATCGAAAATTTAAGCTCCATGATTGAAAATGACATAATTGATAAAGAAAAACTCCATGGGATTTTGAACAGCGATGAATTCAAGGATAAATTTGACATCCTCACCCGTGATTTCTACGAAAACTGCCTGTATGACCTTGCAGGCGATGACAAGTTTTCGGATATTGACGGGTTTGATTCAACATTGAAGGGTTTAGATATTTTTGTTGCTGAAATCCTTAATGATAATTTAGAAAACTTAATCGGATTAATTGCCGATAATTTTGAGGCCGGTTGTTTCCTTACAAGTATTCAGTCGGATAATATTGCAGCATCTATATATGCTTCTTTTGGAGAACTTTTTAAAAACACAGAAATTTTAGAAAAAATAATCAAGATTTTCTATGAAGCCAATAAGGAATTAAAACTTTCGGATATTTTTGCTTTTGATATGCCGGGAATCGATAACTTAGTAAATAAGGCAGTTGAAATTACGGCTGCTAATGCTGACCCTGAAATATTTTTATCATTTGATGCTGCTTTAAGTGAAGCATTAAATGTTTTTTATGAAAAACAAATTAAAGATATAATAAAAATTGACAAGGAAAAAGCAGCTTCTCTTTTTTCCCGGGCGGAAGTCCATAGTGCAGTCTATAAGGTCTACCGGTCCTTATTATCATACGGGAAGGGCCTGAATAAAACCTTGTATTCCATAATTGACCCGGCATTTGAAAGGAGTCTCAAAAAATACATCAAAGATAATCTGCCTTATATCAGCGAACATTTAGTAGGCTATGTTCAAAAAAACAGCAGACAGATTGACAGGATTATTGAAGATTCCATTGACCAGGTCCTTAATGAGGCGGAAGGTTTAAGGGCAAAGCTCCTTAAAAGCTTTAAAAACGCTTATTTTGACAATTTAAGTAAAAAATACGGCATTGTTGACAAGATTATTTCATATATCAAACAGTTTGCAGGGTCGGAAAAACTGAGCATCCAAATAAGCAATAAAATTATTGAGGGCTTGGATACCATAACCATAAGTGAAATAGTTACAGCGGTTGAAAGCAACTTCAATATTGACAGGGGGTATGACATCCTTAAAGATTACATGAATAAAAATGGTGCCGTAATTATTGAAAGCCTTGAAAATTACTTTGGAAAACTTAAAGTAAAAGATATTTTGCCAAGGTTTGACTTGACCGTGGAAAAAGTATTGTCATCCGGGACCGTGAGGGAATTTTTGAAAAACAAATCAAGACACTACTTAGAATCAGTCATGTCCAAGGAGCTTAAAATCCTGTTAGGCGAAGACAATTTGGATGCATATGTAAAAAAAGCCTCTGATTATTTGAAAGAAAAGTACTGGGCAGAAGGTAGTTCAATCAAAACCTATATTAGAGAGAAAATAGGCAGTTTAGATATAGAAGGAAACCGATTAAAAAGCAAGGAATTAACCGGCCTTATTCACAAGGGGGCCTATGCTAAGTATAAAAATGAAGCTCTAAAGCTAAGAGACCTTAACCTGTCCTTAGCCCTGGATAAATTAAATTCCATAGAAAACATAACAGAAAACAGTTCAGAAACCATTCGAAGGTATACCATAAACAATTCGGATATTATTTTGAAGGGGTCCGTCAAGGGGATCGTTTCTGACAACCTGAATAAGCTCACCGATGATGAGCTGGTTGGCTTTGCCAATGATTTTATAGGAAGGGAATTAAAGCCCATAATGTTTTTCGGCGGAGTATTGGGGGTTATTGCAGGCCTCATATTGGCCGGGGTTCAGAATTCTCCCCTCGACCCTTCCGAGATAAATTTTGCAAACATGGCAACCTATGCCTTTGTAGGCTTTATTACAAATGTAATAGCCATAAATATGATATTCAAGCCCTATAAAGAAATAAAAATGTTTTCTGAAATCCCCTTCCTGCGGAATTTTTCATTAGGCTACATCGTTAAAAACCAGAAAAATTTTGCAAAATCCACGGCCTATTACATCGATACCAACCTATTGAGCAAAAAAAGCATAAATGAATTGTTTGAGAGGCATAAGGATAAGATCAAGGATGGCTTTATAGAAAGCATTGCTGAAGATGACTTTGCCGCCCTCGGCAGCCTGCTGATGAAAAATCGAGAAGGAATAATTAGGGGAACCTTTAATTTTCTAAGACATACCGCTTTGAAAAACTTAAGTGCCTTGAGTAATTACCTGTATGAAATGATTTCAAGGGCAAAGCTTTCGTCCCTCCTTAGTGACAAAAGTATAGAAAATTTGAGCAATTTTATTGGTGGAAGCATAAAAACCGATGATATAAGCAAGGGACTTTATTCAGCAATTAGGTCCGAAAAAAAATTGAAGAGTATTTTTTCAATGAGGTTTATCAATGAGCTTTTAAGAGATAAAGCCGGCAAATTATATGATGGAATAATCAATTTTATGAAGCCGTCCGTCATAAAAGCTCAAATTATTAAGTATGAAGATAAGTATATAAAGAAAACCGACAAAACCATCGAAGAAGTATTCAATGAAAATGATGTGTCCCGTTTTTCCGAAAAGATAAATGAAGCCGTGTTTTCGGAGGCTTTTAAAAATAATGTTTCATCGGCAGTCATCGCCACCTTTAACAAATTATTTGAGAGGGATAAAACCTTTGAAGAATTGTTCGACGGCAGAATAAAGGCCTATATAGACAGGAACCTGCCTCAAATCCTCAATAAGGCATTACAAATAATCAAGGACAATCTTGCAGAAAACAAGGCAGTTGTTTCCGCATCCCTGCGAGCAGAATTTAAAGCAAGCTTAGGCTTTATTGAGGGCGGATTTTATGCCTTTGTGGACGGCGATAAGCTTATTGATGATTTGGTTGGCAAAATAATGACCGAAAAACTGCCTGTCTTCATGCAAGTGAAAAAACATGAAATAAATGAAATTATGTCTGACTTTATCAATAACAGGTTTTATAAGGCTAGGGTCGAAGTCTTATATACGGGTTTGAACAAGCTGCAAATAAATGAAGTGATTGAAAGGTATTTATCTGCAAACAAGGAAAAGCTGAAATCTAAAATAGACTATTTGCTTTTGGAACTTTACAATAAAACAAAAGGCAGGAAATTAAATGACACATTAGACTTATTTAACCTGAAGGACCCCGGAAGCTTCATCAAGTCTTATGAATCTGAAATAAATGCATTTTCTGATACCTTGTATTCTTATTTAACTGACAATAAAGATAAAACAAAAGAGGATATTTTTTCTTTCGCAAGCTCTGCAGCAGCTGAATTCATGGATTTAAGATTCGGTGATATTTTCTTCAATTTTACTCGGGATGACATATACGGGATAGGAAAGAATATAAGTCATATACTTGATAAAGATGACGGCATAAAGAAAGTATTCGAATTTTTGATAAAAGAATACAGAAAATACAATAAAGACATTTGTTTGGATCATTATATTAACAGGGATGAATTCAAATGTTCTGCTCAAATGTTCGTTCAAAAGCTCTTAATCAATTATGAAGCCGAAAAGGAGCTTAAGCAAATCCTCAATACCATATTTGACTCGGCTGTGAACTGTAATTTTAATTTCATCGATTCAAGGTCTAAGGAATACACCGTTAATATATTTGCGGAATCAAGCATCGAGGCACTGAAAAGAAACATGGATGATATTCTGAAGACGGTTGAATTTGACAAAATTGCAGAGGAAGAAATCGAAAAAATGGAACCAGAAAAAATCCACCAAATGTTTAATTCTTTTGCAGGAAAGTATTTCAGGGCTTTAATGCTTTATGGAATAGGGGGATTCGTGTTCGGAATAAACATGTACGTGGGATTTTCCCTGACAGGGTTAAAAATACTTTCTGAAACACTTAATAAGAGAGTCTTCGCTGATGCTCAGAATGACACGAAGGGCCGCTGATAAGCGGCCCTTACATATTTTCGTCATTGAAATGAATACACTTAAGTGTCAATACCCCCTAGTGTCATCCTGAGGGCTTTAGCCCGAAGGATCTCATAAGATCCTTCGCTTCGCTCAGGATGACTAAGAACGAAAAGAACCGTCCCTAAAATTCGGCGGACTCGGAAGTTTGGGGAGAGGTTGCGATGCTTCCAAAAATGTTTGATTTATCAAACATGAGTTTGCTTATATTGTAAGCAACCAATAATTGATAACGTCCTATTTCAGCCTGGGCTAAACCTGCATTGGCTTCTAAAACATCAAGGTTAGTAGCCATTCCGTTATCGTAGAGGAGCTGGTTTATCCTTGCTGCCTCTTTAGCCAGTTCAAGGGTTTTTTCCATGTTAATTAGGGCTCTTTCTGCTTTTATCAAGTTCAAGTATGATTTTCTAACGTCCAATTCAATATCCTTGTAGGCCTGGGGTACATTTAACTCCGCATCCTTGAGCTTTTCCTTTGCTGCCTTGTGCTGTCTTAAGTTTGATGTGTAGTAAGCAGTGTAAGCATGGGTTTCTATTTTTTGAAGCTCTAAGTTGTTTTCAGCTGTAAGTATTTCAGGTCTTTCTGCTTTTGCTTGTTCGATTGCTTCAGTTAAATTTATTTCTTCCGTCGGTACATATGTAAATTCTTTATCTGTCAGTGTCAGTTTTGTATCAAATGGAAGCTGCAATTTGTTCAACAGATTTAATTCGGCTATATTGTAATCATCCATTGCAGAATCAAGTTCCGTCTTAGCCTTTTGAACAGCCATTTCAGCATTTAGAACTTCCGCCTTTGTTGCAGACCCGTTATTGAATTTTAAATTAACGACTCGCAGCTGTTCTTCTGCCTTGCTCAAGTTTATCTTGTTGATTTCAATTGACTTTTCCGCCAAAAGCACATTGTAATATAGTGACTTTGTTTCTATTTCAATGCCTGCCAAAAGCACTTCCCTGCTTTTTTCCAATTGTTCCTGCTGGGTATCGGCATAAATAATATAATAATTATTTTTAGCCAATATTCTTTCAACCTGATTGCTTGTTACATCAAATTCAGGACCAAATACTGCTTGAATTTCAGGCAGGGACATGCCCATAATCAACTCTGCCAGGTCCTTCGCATTTTTTGCATCTTTTCTTGCCTCTTTAACCTGAGCGATTGCGTCATCTATTTTCCACATTTCCCTGCTGTTTTCTGTTGCTATTCTCACCGCATCCTCCATGGACAGCATCATGGGCTCCGCTTCTTCCATAGTTTCAACCGATGTTACCTGGACTTCAACAGCGTCTTCTGCTGCAGCCACGTTTGTAAATGTGCCTAACACCAGCAACAGCAGTATTAGTAAAGATATTATTCTTTTCATTTTTTCCTCCCTTGTTGGTTATTTTACGGCAAAACCCTTGTACAATAAATCAAAGATTATATCATCTTCCTTAATCACATCTTCCTTATTATGGGACTTTAATCTTATATATTGACCCATGGTGCCAATAAGGATGCATGCAATTATTTCGGATTGTATGTCACTTATAACCACGCCTTCTTCCTTGCCCCGGTCAATGATACCGCATATCAATTCATACATTTCAAACATTTTTCCGATTATGGCCTTGATAGCATCTTCCGATATAATGTTTTTACTTGACAAGACATCGTCTAAGGTAATGTCTGATTCCATCTTAAGGTTTTCGTTGAATAAAATCAATAATTTATTGTGAAAGGTATCTTTTAAATCAGAAATACATTTTATTTTATTTACTATTTCATTTACATATTCAATGCAGGTTTCATCGAATATGTCTTGTTTGCTTTCAAAGTATTCATACAGGGTTCCTTTTCCGACACCTGCACCTGCTGCAATATCCTCCATTTTTGTATTGTGAAACCCCTTATCCCTGAATAAAACCATGGCTGACTTCAATATATCCCGGCGTTTTTGATTTTTTTCTTCCATGATACCTCCCTTGCTCCTACTCCGTTATCTCCCTAATTGCTTCTCTTTTAATCTTTCTTTTGAAAAATTCCGAAATGTCATCAAATATAGTATACATAACAGGAATTATTACCAATGTTAAGACTGTTGAAAGGGACAAGCCTCCGATCACAACAACACCCATGGATTGGGAAAGTTCAGCCCCTTCCCCTATACCCGAGGACATGGGCAGTAAGCCTAAGATGGTGGTCAGGGCGGTCATCATAATCGGCCGTATTCTTATGGGGCCTGCCTTCATGATTGCAGCATCCCTATCTTCTCCTCTTCCCCGCCTCTTGTTGATATAATCCACCAACACTATGGCATTATTAACGACAATTCCTACCAGGATTATCAAGCCTATTATTCCTATTACGTTGAGAGGAAGGCCTGTGACAAACAATCCTATAAAGCCTCCGGACAGGGCCAGGGGGACGGAAAACATGATTGACAAGGGCTGGATCAAGGATTCAAACTGGGCTGCTATTATCATATAAACCAAGGCAACTGCCAACAGCATTACCAAAAACAGGTCCGTAAAGGTTTCTTCTATCTGTTCTACTTCTCCTCCAAATTTGTAGGTGTAGCCGAAGGGCATTTCATAATCATTCAAAAGGTCCTCTATTTCTTGGGAAGCAGATTGAATATCTCTTCCCACAACACTCCCTGATACGGTTAAAACTCTGACCTGGTTTTCCCTCTGTATACTTATGGGTCCTTTTTCGACTCTTATACGGGCAACTTCCGACAGGGGTACGGTGGTTCCCATGGGAGTTTCAACCGGGAGCATTTCCAAATATGATATGCTTTCTCCGTAAATATTATCTCCCTTTAACACAACATCTATTTCATCCCCGTTAACCTTAAACTTTGTAACATTTGACCCGGACATGGCATTTGTTATGGAACTTCCGATTTGTGCGGTTGTTAATCCGTATTGGGATGCAATGTTCCTGTCGGTTATTACTTGAACTTGGGGAATTCCGTCCTCGTAGCTTGTGGTAACTTCTCTCGTTCCTTCAACCCTTTCAATTATCTTCTTAAAATCGTCCCCGATAGTTTTCAAGGTATCTATATCATCACCCTTAATACTGATACTTATGGCTCCGGTGGCCATGCCCATCATCATTGTTGAGGATTCCGCAACACTTATCTCCGCTCCGGGTATATCCTTTGTCAGTGCCCTTATTTCATCGCTTATTTCTTTTGCGCTCCTGTCTCTTTCATCCAGGTTCTTTAACAGAACAACCACAGAACCGGTGGAAGAACTCCCCATACCGTACATTTGGCCGCCTCCCGCTGAGGTAAATACTGTTTCGATTTCAGGTATTCCAGCTATTGCATCTTCAATTTCTTCAAGCATTGCATCTATTTCCTCCGTTTCGGAGCCTGCCGGCAAATCAGCGCTTATATTAATCATACCTTCATCGGTGGCAGGGAAAAATTCCGCTCCTACGGATATTACCATTAATATGCTTACAACAAATAGTCCTATACTTGCCAGTATTGTAATTAAACGGTGCCTTAAACTAAAACTTAATACTTTTTTATAAAAAACGACCAAGGGTCCTTGTCTTTTCTCCTGTGCCTCTTCAGATTCCAAATTCTTTACTGAAACCAACTTTGATGACAGCATGGGAACTAATGTTAAGGCGATAAGCAATGAACTCAATAAAGCAATTGTTATTGTAAGTGCAAATTCTTTAAACAAAATTGCAGCAAGTCCGCCTGTGAACACAATGGGAATAAATACTGCAATGGTGGTCAAGGTGGAAGCTGTAATTGCCATTGAAACTTCATTTGTTCCGTCAACCGATGCAATGACCCTGTCTAACCCTAAGCTTCTGTTTCTGTATATGTTTTCAAGAACAACAATGGAGTTGTCCACCAGCATCCCCACTGCCAGGGCAAAGGCTCCAAGAGTCATCATATTTAAGGTTATGCCGGAGAAAAACATTATTACAAATGTGGTTATTACCGAAAAAGGTATTGAAACAGCTATAACCAAGGTGGTTTTAAAGCTTCTTAGGAAAACCAAAAGTATGATTATTGCTAAAATACCGCCCTTTGCTGCAGTGCTGATTAAGTTTTTAATGGCTAAATTAATATAATCTGCCTGGTTAAACACGGTTACTAATTCTAAATCAGGGTATTCAGTTTTTAATTTTTCGATTTCTTTATCTATTGCATTGGCAACATTGACGGTATTGGCATCGGATTGCTTCATTATGGATATCTGAACAACTTCCTTGCCGTTTAATTTGGTTATTGAAGCTTGTTCCTTGCTTTTTAAACTTACGTCGGCTATATCTTTAAGCCTTATGGTCCCCCCCCTAGTTAAAGGTATGGGCAGATTTCTAATTTCTTCGATGGATTTGAATTCACCCATTGTCCTTACCGTAAGTTCGTTGTTCCCTTTTTTTACCGTCCCTCCGGGCATATTTAAATTTTCGGCTCTAAGTATCTGGCCAACATAAGAAGAGCTTAAATTGTAACCTTTAATCACTTCTTCTTTCAACATTATTTCGACTTCCTGGTCCAGCCCTCCCGTTACCGTAGCGGAAGCAGTGCCTTCTAATCGCTCGAATCGAGGTGATATTACATCCTCTGCTATCTTTTGAGTGGTATAAAGGTCTCCCTTGCTTGAAACTGCCAGTTGAACTATGGGAATGGCATTAGGGTCCAGTTTTAAGGCTAAGGGTGAAGATGTCCCCTCAGGCAAAAAGCCTTTGATGATATCAATTCTTTCCCTTACCTGAAACATTATTTCATCCATATCGGTGTTAAAGGCGAACTGCATCAACAAGAGTGAAGATCCTTCACTGGAAATTGAAATAATATCTTCTATGTTTTCAACCGTGGACAGGGTTTGCTCCAAGGGAATCGATATGATGTTTTCAATTTCTTCTGGCCCTGCTCCCTGATAGGTTGTTTGAACCATTACATATGGCAGGTCCATTTGTGGAAGCAAGTCAATCTGGAGCTTGCTTAAGGATACTGCCCCTATAACAATCACTATTAATATCATCATGGTGATTGTAACGGGTTTTTTAACCGAAAATTTTGCAAGCATTCCTATTCACCCCTTACAACCTTTATTTTGCTGCCATGGCTTATGTAATCCTGGCCTTTCACAATAACCTTATCCCCCTCCGAAAGACCTGACTTTATTTCAATATAAGCTCCGGTATCAAGGCCTGTAGTAACTTCTTTTTGGAGGGCTGCATCACCCTCTGCAACAAAGACAAATTGTTTGCCGTCGCGCTCTTTAACGGCTTCAGCCCTCACGGCAAGGGCATTGCCAATATTGTCGGTCTTCAAATAAACCTTGGCAAACATACCCGGTTTAATTGTACCGTCATTTTCAAGTACAATACTTACGGTATAAAGATTTGTCATAATATCTGCAGATGAGCTTACACTGTTTATCACGGCTTCATTTTTATAGCCTGCTGAACTTATTTCAACAAGAGCCTTATCCCCGGCTTTCACCTTGTTGACAAGACTTGCGGCTATTCCAAACTCAACGGTTACACTGTTTGAATCAACAATTGTCACAGGCGGATTGGCAGATGATGCATATTCACCTTCAACAATGTTGACACTTGAAACCACCCCTGATATGGGTGCCTTTACTTCAGCATTTTTAAGCATGGATGCTGCGTTGGAATAGGCTACCTTGGCCTGTTCCACACCCATCCTTGCCGCCTCCAAAGCCTCATCGGAAGCGGCTAATTTTGCCTGTTCATACTGGGTTTCCGGAACGGCTCCTTCCTCGTAGAGTTTTTTAATGCGCTCAAGGTTATCCTTGGCGGTTTGTATTTGAGCAGAGGTCACTTCAAAGCCGGCCCTTGCCGCCTCGTAAGCAGCATAAGCTTGGTTGACCTGCTTTTGGATATCCTCCTTATCCATGACAAAAAGCACATGGTCCTTTTCTACCCTGTCGCCGACTTTTACGTTAACTTTTTCTACCTTTCCCGCTACTAAAGGGATTACAAAAACATCCTTATCCGCAAATACTTTTCCGGTCATAAGGTTTTCTATGTATAGCTCCATAGGCTGAAGAATTTCCACTTCCACTGCCGTATAAGCCTCTTCTTCATCTGCCTTTGTTTCCTGGCCTGCAGTACAGCCTGTGAAAATAAATGCAGTAATTAATAATAATGTCAATATTCTTCTCAACTTACCCTCCAGATTTTCCGACCGACCGGTCAGTTTTTTAATAAGATTATAACACCCTCATTTTTTGCTGTCAACAATTTCGCAATTCCAGGGACGGTTCTTTTCGTTCTCAAGAAAATACCAGGGACGGTTCTATCATCCTTACTTTGAGAACGAAAAGAACCGTCCCTGAAATTTATAGTTGGGACAACTAATATGCTCTTGCTGCGTAAATCATGTGTTTAGCAGGCTTACCGCAGATGTGGCACTTGTCGCCCAAGTTTTCCTGGTCGAAAGGAATACATCTTATGGTTGCACCGGTTTCTTCCTTCAGCCTGTCTTCACATTCTCTTTCGCCGCACCACATCATTTTTGCAAATCCGGGACGGGTGGGCAAATCTTTTTTGTACCGGTCATAGTCCTCTACTATATAAGTGTGGGCTTCCCTGTGGGCCTTTGCTTTTTCAAATAAATCTTTCTGCATTGCATCGAGCATTTGGGCGATTTTGTCATCAATATCGTCAAGGGATAAGATTTCTTTCTCCAATTTATCTCTTCGAACGGCAACCGCCTGGTTGTTTTCAATGTCTCTGGGACCAATTTCAATACGAATAGGATAACCCTTCATTTCGTATTGGTTAAATTTCCAGCCGGGTGAATATTCCGTGTTGTCATCAAGCTCTACCCTTATTCCTTTTGCTTTTAATCTGTCGAACAATTCATTAGCTTTCTCCAAGACGCCTTCTTTCTTTTGCGCTATGGGAATTATGACAACCTGTACAGGCGCCATTTTAGGAGGAAGTACCAAGCCCCTGTTATCGGAATGAACCATTATCAAACCGCCGATTAATCTTGTGGAAATTCCCCACGAAGTAGAATAGGGGTATTGCTCCTGGCCGTTTCTGCCTTGGAATTTAATATCAAAAGCTTTGGCAAAATGCTGGCCTAAGTTATGGGATGTTCCTGCCTGTAGGGCCTGGCCGTCATGCATCAAAGCCTCCATGGTATAGGTGGCATAGGCGCCTGCAAATTTTTCTTTTTCGCTTTTTTGGCCAACAACTACCGGCATAGCCATTAAGTCTTCCGCCAACTGCCTGTATATATCTAGCATTTGTAAGGTTTCGGCCTGGGCTTCCTCCTCTGTTTCGTGAAGGGTGTGACCTTCCTGCCAGAGAAATTCCGATGTCCTTAAAAAAGGCCTGGTTGTTTTTTCCCACCTGACAACACTGCACCACTGGTTATACAAGTAGGGCAGGTCCCTGTATGAATTAAGCCATTTTGCATACATGTGGCAAATGATTGTTTCTGATGTAGGCCTTATGACAAGCCTTTCAGCAAGGTCCTGGCTTCCTCCCCTGGTAACCCAGGCAACTTCGGGAGCAAAGCCTTCAACATGTTCCTTCTCCTTATTTAATAGACTTTCGGGAATCAACAGAGGAAAATACATGTTTTTATGGCCTGTTTCCTTAAATTTCGCATCCGCATATTCCTGAATTTTCTCCCACAAGGCATAACCGTAAGGTCTGATTACCATAAAGCCTTTAACCGGTGAATAGTCAACCAATTCATTCTTCATTATTACATCCGTATACCACCTGCTGAAGTCTTCCTCCATGGGGGTTATCTCTTTTACAAATTCTTTTTCTTTTTTAGACATTATTACTCCCTTCTTTCATACATTTACAGATATTTTATTACAATTATACTTGCTAAAAATAAACCGCCTCTTAAACCAAGAGGCGGATTTCCGCGGTACCACTCTAATTACTGTCAATAGAATCATCCGTCGACAGTTCTCGTTTATATAAGGGGGGGACCCTTTGAGTTGCCACACTCAAATACTCCAAGGCGGGTTCAAAATACATAGGGCCGAAAATCTTCCACCGGTGATTTTCTCTCTATAGGCCGTGTATATCTACTATTCCTCTTCACAGTAACTATTAATTTGTATACATGATATAAAAATTTATTGTTGTTGTCAACAAGTATCCGATGTTTTTTTGAAGTTTATGAAAATTGTGTCCCTTATGCTTAATTCTTGAAGGGCAGGCAAAAGTTGTCTTGAAATTCCACTGCCCTGACTGTATAATATATATGTCTCTACCAAAAAAAATGAGGAGGAAAAGTCAATGAAAAGAGTATTGAGTTTAGTTTTAGTTGTATTGCTGATTCTAAGCAGTTTCAGCTTCGCTTTCGGACAAGATGCTGAAACCGTGAAAATTACTATTATTCACACTAATGACACCCATTCAAGATTAGAAGGTTCAGATTCCGTAATAGGTTTTGCCAAAATAGCAACCCTCATTAAGGAAGCAAAAGAAGCAAACCCTAACACCTTGGTTCTTGATGCCGGAGATACCCTCCACGGTATGCCGATAGTAAACATCTCCAAGGGTGAAAATGCAATTAAGGTATTGGAAGCAGCAGGTTATAATTACATGACTTTAGGAAACCATGACTTTAATTACGGCCAAGAAAGATTGCTTGAATTAAAGGATATGTCTAAGGTAGGAATGCTGAGCGCCAATATCGTTGATGAAAACGGAGATTATCTTTTTACTCCATATGCTATTGAAGAGGTAGGCGGCGTTAAGGTAGGTATTTTTGGTCTATCTACTCCTGATACCGTGATTGTGACACATCCTAAGAATGTAGAAGGTTTAACATTTAAAGATCCTATTGAAGTTTCAAAAGAAATGGTAAAGGAACTTGAAGACAAGGCTGATGTAATAATTGCACTGGCACATTTGGGACTTGATGAAAGTTCGACTATAACTTCAAAAGCTTTAGCCCAGGGTGTGGAAGGAATCGACCTGATTATTGACGGACACAGCCATACGATATTAGAAGCCGGTCAATTGGAAAATGATACATTGATTGTTCAAACAAAGAATTACGGTGAAAACTTGGGTTATGTTGATATTGAAGTTTTAAACGGTGAGGTTACAGGTATATCAGCAAGACTTCTACCTGTCGCAGACACTGCAGATGTTGTTCCCGACCCGGATTTAGCGGCATATATCGAATCAATCAACCCGAAAAACGACCCGGCATTCCAGGTAGTAGTTGCATCAACTGATGTATATTTGGACGGAGTGAGAGAAAATGTAAGGACCAAAGAAACAAATCTTGGAAACCTCTCAGCAGATGCAGCAAGGACTGCAACTGGTGCTGACGTTGCCTTTGTAAACGGCGGCGGTATCAGAGAGGATGTACCGGTTGGTGATATAACAAAAGGTAAGATAGCTGCTATATTCCCCTTTGGTAACCTGATTGTTGTAAAGAAAATTACAGGTCAAGACCTTAAAGCCATGCTGGAATGGTCTGTAAGCGATTATCCTGCAGCTAAGGGAGCCTTCCTCCAGGTGAGCGGACTTGAATTCTCCTTTGACCCTGCTAAGGAAGTTGGTTCCAAGGTTGTAGAAGTAAAAGTAGGCGGCGAACCCTTAGATTTAACCAAAGAATATACGGTTGCGGTAAATGACTTTATGGCAGATGGCGGAGACGGCTATGAAATGCTTGCTGACTATAAGGTTGAAGCATTATACGGAACCTATGAAGAAATAGTAATAGATTATCTCGCTACTAACGGGACTGCAGGAAGCGAAGTTTCAGGAAGAATTAAGGTTTTGGAAACTGTTGTTGAAGAACCTGAGCCGGTTGAACCTGAGCCTGTTGAGCCTGAGCCTGTTGAGCCTGAACCGGTTGAACCTGAACCTGCAGAAGAAGTGATTTACATAGTGGTTCCGGGCGACGTTTTGTGGAAAATAGCAGAAAAATATGGCTTTACTTATCAGGAATTGGCTGAATACAACAAGATAGCAAATCCTCATTTAATATTCCCTGAACAAGCTATAAAGATTCCAAGCAAATAACATAAATGATAAGAATGAGGCTTTGGTAACAAAGCCTCATTCTATTTTGCAAATCTCTTTATGTCCTATCTTATTTCATCCCGCTTATTGTAATAACCGTCAGTTCGGGTACTGCCATAAAGCGCAGAGGAAGGGTTGATGTTCCCAGGCCCACATTGACATATATTTTGGTCTGCCTGTTATTATCTATCTCATACATACCCCTTACATATTTTTGCGCCAGGGGTGGTGTATAACTGATGATAGGCAGGTTAACCTGACCTCCGTGGCTGTGGCCGGTTAAAAACAAGTCTGCGTCGTATTCAAAAAAAAGGTCCGCAACATCCGGCTCATGACTCAACACTATGTTATATGAATCTTCATTCAGCAGCCTTATAATTGCTTCTTTATCAAGGGTGCCGAATATTGAATCATCCATTCCTATTATATTTACAGGGTATCCTTCAATTTCCGCCCTTTCATTTTGAAGTATCTGAAAGCCGCCCTTCTCCATTATCTGTCTGAATGCCCTTTCAGCCCCGCCTCCGTAATCATGGTTTCCATAAACAGCATACTTTCCTAAAGGTGCCCGTATTTGGCTTAATACTTCCCATATTTCATTTATCCTGTCCTTATTTTCGTATTTATCGTATCTCTCTATCAAATCGCCGCTAAAAACAACCACATCCGGTTTTTGAGCATTTATTTTGTCTGCGACCTTCTTCAAATGATTTGCATCAAAATATCCGGATATGTGGGTATCTGAAAATTGTACTATTTTTATATTATCATCAATATAAGAGCTATATATGTTTTCGTATTTAACCGTCAATAATGCCGGTTCTACAAGTCTTGCGTATGAATAAAAAACAATTGAAAGCAAAAATAAAAAGCCAAGAAATTTTAAAAGTAATTTCACTTCTACTCCCCATAATTTACATTTTTTTATGAGATTCTTCGAGCTAAAGCTCTCAGAATGACAATTTGTGAGTTATTCATAATAATGACAAAATGTTATAATAGTATGGTATGTCACATGTATATGGAGTATATCAAATTTTTGCAAAAAAATATAGCGAAACTTCCAACTTAATAAACTATTAATATAGCTTCGCTATCATCCACTCTAACCTATTCTGGTCTCCATATCATCACAAATGTAAAATTCAACATTATTGGTGAGAATATCAATATAATTAAAGGACACGATCCTGTTATGGTCTTGTTTTTCCACAAAGACCGTAAAAATCGAAGGGTAAGTGTGCAGAATTACTCCTTCGCTGAATTGAGACCTGGTTTTGCCTTTTTTTATCTTGAATTTTACTTTTTTACCGATACAGTCTTCAACTGCCCCCTTAACTCTCTTAACGGAACTCTTGGGCAAAAAATCACCTTCTATGCTAAAATTAATGAAAAGGTTAAAACTATTCATTAATTAATATCTTTTCCATTTATAAAATAATTATGTGCCTTAAATGAATAACACCCGATTTTCATCAATTTCACACCAGAAAATCGGGTGTTATCCATTCATGGCTTCAATTTCTGTTTTTGGGGGAATCACCTCTTTCTCACTAGCACTATGATTCATTAAATTTATACCCCATATTATGAATTTTAATCATAAAAACTGAAAAAAATTTAGTATTAGTTATATTTTGCCTTGTCCACCAAAATATTATGTTATATAATGTTGAAAAACTCGGGGAAGGTTCTCATGAAATTAAAATCATACGGTAAAATAAATTTATTTTTGGATGTCAAAGGAAAGCTCCCAAGCGGTTATCACGATATTGTGACTGTTATCCAGTCTATTGATATTTATGATGAAATAACCCTAAAACCTGTAAATGAGGATAAGATTATCATTGAGTGTTCTGATTTATCAATACCGGTTGATGAAAGTAATACCTGTTTTAAAGCGGCTATGGTATTAAAGGATACTTTCGGCATAAATTCAGGCATACACATATATATTGATAAAAAGATACCTGCAGGTGCAGGCATGGGGGGAGGCAGCTCAAACGCAGCTGCTGTCATAAAGGGGCTGAATGCCTTGTGGAAGCTGAATTTATCCCGGGAAGAATTATCCGCCATCGGGGTACGGGTCGGGGCTGATGTGCCATTTTGCCTGGTCGGGGGTACCTGTCTTGCAGAAGGAATAGGTGACAAAGTCACTGACTTAAATGACTTTCTATGGAATGATATATTATTGGTTAAGCCTGAATTTTCAATTTCAACTGCCTTTATCTATAAAAACCTAAAGTCCGATTACTATAATTTATATGATTCAAGCCTCATGCTCAGACATCTATCATCACATGACCATGAATCAACCGCAAGAAGTGTTTCAAATACTTTGGAAAAGGTTGTGGAGATTTTCCATCCCCAAATCAAGGACATTAAGGGATTAATGATTGATAATGGAGCAATATCCTCAATAATGACCGGTTCAGGCTCAACAGTATTCGGTTTATTTAAAGACAGTACCTCCCTTAATAAGGCATATGATCTTGCATCCGGGGCTTATCCCTTTACATTTAAGACAAAGACCAACAAAGATGGAGTTAAATTTATTGATTGATTATCCATATAACCGGGTATCATGTAATTCATAAAGGAGAAGACAATGAAAAAAATACTGATTATTATTTTATCCCTGATATTGATAGCAGGATGCACCGATAATTCCTCTATCAGCCCTGATAATGAAGCAGAGGATGCTCTCAATGATAACCAAGAAACAGAGGATACTCTCAATGATAACCAAGAAACCGAGAATTCCAACGAACCCATAATGGTCCCGGATTTTGAATTGGAAACTTTAGACGGTTCGGTTATAAAATTGAGTGAAATTAGAGACAAGAATGTAATCATCAACTTCTGGTATACGGGATGCACCTTTTGCGTAATGGAGATGCCTGATTTGCAAAAACTTCAGGAAACCTATCCGGATGACCTTTTGTTGCTGGCAATCAACGTAGGTGAGACCAAGGAAACAATTGAGGAATTTATGGCTGAAAACAAGCTTAATATTAGGGTTTTATTGGACCAAGACATGCATGTGGCTTACGATTACGGCATCCGTTCCTTTCCTACTACCATAGCCGTGAACAAGAATGGTGAAATGGTAGGCGGCTATATCGGTATGCTCACTTATGAGCAGATGGAAAAGCTGTACGGTTTTTTTGAATAGTGAGGTCTTCAGGTGCTGCCTTGGAAAAACGAATACCCTTTGTCATACTAGAGCATATGCCAAGGAACTCATGAGATTCTTCGAGCTAAAGCTCTCAGAATGACAGTTTCTGAGTTATTCATAGCAATGACACCCTGTGGGTTATTCACAGCCTCCCTTTTATTTTCTCAATCAGGACAGGGAGGATTTCTTTTACATCCGCTACTATCCCGTAATTTGCAACCTTGAATATAGGGGCGTCGGGGTCTTGATTTATTGCTATTATGGTATCAATATCCGCAAGCCCTGCCAAATGCTGGATTGCTCCCGAAATTCCGCAAGCAATATAGATTTTGGGGGCAACTGTTTTACCCGTCTGTCCCACTTGACGGCTGTAGGGCATCCACCCCATGTCAACCAAGGGCCTTGAAGAGGCCAGGGCTCCGCCCAAAACATCTGCCAATTCCTTGGCAAGCCGGATATTTCCTGCACTTCCTATACCTCTTCCGACACTTACGATTATTTCCGCATCAGACAAGCTCTGCCCTTCTGAATTATCTATATTTTTTAGCAGTTTTACAAACCCTTCTATGGGCTTTTTGTGTATCCTGGTAATTTTACCCCTTCTTTTATAATCAGGCTCTAAGGGCTTAAAAACTTTAGGTCTTACCGTTGCCATCTGGGGACGGTTATTGGGGCAAATTATTTCAGCCATTAAATTCCCTCCAAAGGCAGGTCTTGTCTGGACCAAAAGTCCGCCCTCATCAATACTCAAGCCTGTACAGTCAGCCGTGAGGCCGGTTTTTAAAGACGAAGAAATATAGGGTGCTAAGGACCGGCCTTTTGAAGTTGCTCCCACCAACACTATTTCAGGTTTATATTCACTTATAAGGGCTGTCATAGCTTCCCCGTAAATATAGTCATTGAAGTCATTCAGCCATTCTTCATCCATGACAAGGACTTCGTCGGCACCATGGGCAATTAGCTCATGGGCTAAAAATTCAATATTATGTCCAAACAAGACCGATGTGACTTGAGTTTTAAGAAGGGATGACAATTCCCTTGTCTTCCCCAAAAGCTCCGAGGAAACGGTTTTTAATTTACCGTATCTTTGCTCGGCAAAGACCCATATTCCTTTGTATTGACTTAAGTCTGAACTTTCTCTCTCATCTCTTTTGAAATCTATGGCATCAAATTTGCAACTTTCTGCACAAGCCCCGCATAGGGTGCATTTTTCCGTAATTACCGCCTTCTTCCCCACAATTTCTATAGCTCCGAAGGGACATGCACCCATGCATGCTTTGCAGCCCACGCATTTATCCTTAATAATATTAATACCGGCCATTACTCCACTTCCATTCTCAAATTTAACAGTATTTCGGACAGCTTACCTGCCTTTTCTTCAAGAGTGCCTTCAATAAGGGTGGTGTTCACTTCATGAAGGGGCACGAATACCTTTCTCACCTGGGTAGGTGACCCCTTAAGCCCGGTCCTTTTTTCATCTGCCTTAATACCATCGAATTCCACAATTTCTATTTTTGATTTTCGGGCAGCCTTCATGCTTTTTATTGACGGAAGCCTGGGCATATTGATTTCTTTCACCACAGTAATCAATGCCGGGAGTTTTATTAATATTTCCTCATATCCGTCATCGGTTATTTTGAGGCAGTGTATTTCATTGTCCTTGATTTCGATTATCTTGCTGATATCCGTGGCATAGGCTATGTTTAAAGTCCTTGCAAGGCTTGGCCCCACTTGGGCAGTATCACCGTCCGTTGCCTGCCTGCCGCAAATAATCAAATCAAATTCTCCGATTCTTTCTATTCCCTTGCTGAGGGTATATGCTGTAGCTAAGGTGTCGGCACCTGCAAATTTCCTGTCAGTCATGAGTATTCCTTTGTCAATTCCTAAAGAAACTGCTTCCTTCAGCATATCTTCTGCCGAAGGAATACCCATGCTTATACCGTAAATGAAAGCTCCTGTCCTTTCTTTGATGCGGACGGCCTCTTCTATGGCATAGGTGTCAAAAGGATTTATGATGGCAGGAACATTTTCTCTTATGATGGTGTTTGTTTCCGGGTCGGTTTTTACTTCATTGGTTCCCGGAACCTGCTTTATGCAAACAATAATTTTCATCATTGGCCCTCCACATATTCAAAAATAGTTCCCCTGTTTAGAATCTGAGAAGGGTCAAATATTTTCTTTAGTTTTCTCATTTCATTGATTTCTTCTTCAGTATACATTTTCTTAAGGAAGGGAACCTTTAATTTTCCAACTCCGTGTTCGGCTGACACGGCTCCTCCCATGGCTGCAATTTTTTCTGCCCAAATAAGAAAGAGCTCCTTTCCTTTCTCATATTCATCCATGTCTTTCGGAATAATGTTTACATGGAGGTGATTATTGCCTATATGGCCGAAAATGACCCCGTCAAGTTTGTTTTCTTCCATACCTTCATTATACATTTTCATGACATCCTTCAACTTGTCATCAGGCACTGACATGTCGGTACCTAATTTGGTTATCCCGGCATTTAATTTTTTTATTTGGTCTATTTCTAAGTTTACACATTCCGGACATGCATGCCTGAAATCATGGAGCTTTTCAAGGTTTATGGGATTATAGGCAACCCATGTTTCTTCCTCGTCTCCCCCCAAGGCATTTATAACATCTCCCAACTTTTCAACTTCTGCCCATACTAGCTCATTTGAATCACTTTCTATTTCAATATAAACCGCTGTGTGGCAGGTGTCCTTGAGCTCCTGGATATTTGAGAAGGCGGAAGTCTTTTGCCGGTCTCTCAGCATCTTTAGCGCCTTATGAGAGAAAAACTCTATTGCGGAAGGATTTATATTTAAGTTGATATCAGCTATCTTAATCTCATGTCTCAGTGCCCTTACCAAATCCAAGGCCTTATCTTCATCCGGCATAAAAATTGTAAGCCCCCAGATTACATCAAAGGTTTTATTAAGCTCAATTTCAATTTCGCTTATGATTCCTAAGGTGCCGTCTGACCCTATGAATAAATCAATCATGTCCATACCGGGCTTATTGTAGTAACCGGAAGTATTCTTCTTCACATGGGGCATTTTGTATTTGGGAAGTTTGCCTTTTATTTCTCTTCCGCCTTCCGTAATCAGGGAAAATTCATCATCCTTAGCAAGGTATTGCCCCCTCTTTAAAACTAAGACGTCCCCGTCTGCCAAAACAAGCCTGAGCCCCGTAATGTGGTCACGGGCTGACCCGTATTTGTAGCTTCTGGCACCGGATGCATTGCATGAAGCTATACCTCCCATTGATGCAGAGGTTTCCGTAGGGTCGGTGGAATAAAACCACCTGCCTTTTTCCATGAATTTAAGAGCATTTATTGATTCTTTATCCCACTCGGCTGCAACAAATGATTTATTGGCTATATATTTTCTCAGGTCGGACAGGAGGACTCCCGGTTGAACCGTCAGGAAAAACCTGTCTTCCTTTTCATCATATCTTGCCCCTGTAACCTTGTTCATTTTGCTTAAATTTATTATGTGTCCCCCATATGGAACCGCGGAAGCCGCAAGACCTGTTCTTGCTCCCTGGCTGGTAATCGGAATGTTTTTGCGGGACATTTCTTTAACACTGTTGATTATTTCAGCCTCTGTTTTCGGGAAAACTATGCTTTCGGCCCTTCCGACCTGCCTTGATTCATCTCTTAAATATTCACCATATATTTGATTAAACTTAATGTCCATCTTCCACCCTGCTTCCTTTTTGGTGCTCTTTTTATCTTTTAAGGAATAACTTATCACATATTATCATTATAATCAATATAAAAAAGAGGACTAAGTCCTCTTATTAATGATAAAAACTATTATGTCATCCCGAGCTTATATGAAGGATCTCAAAAATTATCATCCTGAACGTACGCGAAGGATCTCATGAGATTCTTCGAGCTAAAGCTCTCAGAATGACAGTTTCTGAGTTATTCATAGCAATGACAGTTTATGAGTCATTCATAACAATAACACTTTGCGGATATTTACAGTGAAGACACTGATGATTTTTTCATAGCAGTTACGCTGCACCCTATTATAACAAAGATTAAAACTATTTTAATATCAATTCTTTCATGCAAGCTATGACGTAGTCAATATCTTCTTTTGATATGCCAATGTGGGTTACGAACCGGTATTCGCCGCCTTCAAGGCCGTTAATTTTGATGTTTTTCTCGTACAATTTCTCAACAAGGACACTTTCTTTTATTATATCTTCTCCTAATTCAAAGAAAACCATGTCAATGTCTAACCTGTCTCTTTTCACCTTAACTCCGGGAAGCTTTGAAAGTTCATCAGCCAAGTATTTAGCATTCTCGTGGTCTTCGATCAGCCTTCCGGTCATTTTTTCCAATGCTATGATTCCTGCGGCAGCCAATATGCCTATCTGCCTCATGCCTCCACCCAAGAGCTTTCTGTTTTTTCTTGCCCTGTCAATGAATTCCTTGCTCCCTGCAAGCATTGATCCGGCAGGTGCAGCTAATCCCTTTGATAAGCAAAACATCACGGAATCGGCGCAGGCGGCAATTTCTTTTGCATCTACACCCAAGGCTAAAGCTGCGTTGAAGATTCTTGCCCCGTCCATGTGGACCGGAATGGAATGCTTTTCTGCAATTTGTTTTATTTCCTTCAATATGTCAAGGGGTACCACTGCCCCGCAGCCATGAGCATTTTCAACACATATGAGTCCTGTTTCCGGTTCATGTATATCATCAGGCCTTATGGCTTTCAAAACATCTTCCGGAGCCATAACGCCATTTACTGTTTCAAGGGTCCTTAACTGGACTCCTGAAATAACTGCGGAAGCTCCTACTTCATGGAGGACTATGTGGTTGTCTTTCCCCACTATTACTTCATTCCCTCTTCTTGTATGGGTCATGATTGCCAATTGATTGCCGAATGTACCGCTGGGTACGAAGAGGGCTGCTTCTTTCCCTGCCCTTTCGGCGGCAAGCTGCTCCAATTTGTTGACAGTGGGGTCATCCCCGTAAACATCATCTCCAACTTCCGCATTGGCAATGGCTTGTCTCATCTCATCGGTCGGCATTGTCACCGTATCGCTTCTTAAGTCAATAAATCTCATTTTTACCACCTTCTTAATTTGATTTTTGTTATATGTGTGATTCCTTATGGTTGGATGAAACTGTCTTCATATATTGCAAAGTGAACATGATCTTCCCATTTTCCATTGATTTCAAGGTACCTTTTCGAATAACCTTCCTCCTCGAAATTCAACTTTTTCATCACTTTAAGGGACCTGATGTTTCGGGGTACCACATTTGCTTCGATTCTATGGAGGCCGTATTCACTGAACATGACATCCACTACTTTTTTGATGGCTTCCGTCATGTATCCCTTGTTGATTTCCTCGCAATCTAACTTATAGCCCATATAGCAGGACTTAAAGTTCCCCATGACTATATTGCTTATGCATATATTGCCTATCAGCTTATTATCTTCCTTTTTAAAAATCCAGAACCTTATGAGCTTTCTTCTTTTAAAAAGCTGGTATTCATCCCTCAGCTGCCTTTTCTGGTATGCCAGGGTATAGAAATCCCGGGGTCGTTTGGGCTCCCACTCCTTCAAAAAATTATGGTTCCTTTTATAGTAGTCCAAAACCTGCCTGCAATAATTAGGTTTCAGAATCTTTAAATATAACCTGTCCGTTTCATATATGGTTTGTCTGTACATAGTAAATCCCCTTAAGATCTGTCATTTAATTTTATTATCCTTTATACATTTAGTCAACTTATTTCACTTTACCTCAAATCATTTATATGGTAGTATGATTATTATCCTTATTGAAGGACATGCTTTTAAAGGAGATATATCACTTGAAGCCTAATAAAAATATATTCTTGATATTTACTTTATTTTACATATATTTTATAATAGCACTTTTTGAAAGCTCCAGAGGCAACTTTGTTCCCTTTTTCTTGGAAGAATTCCGCATAAATAATGCCCAAATGAGCTTAGTGCTGACATTTAACACGATAGGCGCCATAATAGGAAGCTTTTTCGCCGGACACCTATGTGAAAAATACGGACATAAGTTTGTTTTTTTCTTAGGGGCTTTGATTTCAACCGGGGCTGTATTAATTGCTCCCTTTGCTTCCAATATATTTTTGCTGGTACTGTTTAATTTTTTGTTTGGAGCGGGAAGGCAGTTATGGGCGGTTTCCATTGACTCGGTCATCCCTGTCCTGTCTGTGGGTTTTGAATCCATTTTAATGAATTTAACCCATTTCATGTACGGCCTGGGAAGCCTGACCGGCCAGAGCCTGTATGGGTCTCTCTTAGAATATGGACTGCATTGGAGAAAAATCTATCTATATCTGGGTGTTTTCTTTGTTGCATCTGCAGTCCTCACCTTGCTTGTAAAGGTGCCGGGAATTACAATCAGTGTCAACAGGGAGGAAAAAAGGAGAGAATTGTTCAAGAATCCCTTGGTTTACCTCTTTGTAGGAGCCGTCACATTTTCATTCTTGGGCGAAGCCGTTATATACACATGGTTTATCAGCTACATGAGGATTTCCTATGGTTTTAATCCTGCCCTGGCTGCAAAATATGCCGGCGTATATTATTTGTTGTTCGCCCTGGGCAGGCTTGCGGGAGGTTTCATACTTAACAAAACAGGCAACGTAAAAGGTCTCAAGCTTTATTTGTTGTCGGGTGCTTTTTGCATATTAACCGGTCTTTTGCTGAGGGATAAGGGGCTCATGATAATAGCCGGGTCAGGATTCTTTGTATCCGTTGTTTTCCCCACCCTTATGGTTGTTACTAATGCTGTGTTCAAAGAATCCGCTTCATTTGCTATCGGAATGATAACAACATTAGGCAATATTTTGTTTGTGGTCTTCTTTAACATCACCGGTGTCCTCAATGACTTGGCAGGAACTTATGCGGCATTTTTCATTGCACCTGCTTCTTTTATCATATGCTACGGGATTATGGCAATGATAGATAAAAGAACTGCAAAGTCGTAATAAAAAAGTCGTAATAAAGAGGTATGTGCCCATACCTCTTATACATGCAGCCTTCTTTTTATCTCCGCTATAAGCCTTTTATCCTCAAAAATTATTATTGTTGCCAGTGAAATGACACTTATGGATATACATATGATCGAAGGATACAAAACATCCAACAAACCGGTTATGATGAAAATTATGGGGACTATCCCAAACAAGCCGTCAATTATTATGTAAAGTATGTAGTCTTCTATGTAGAGTTTTATGATTTTTGAAATAAGGGCCATGGATATCATTGCAGCCACACACACCAAGGGAATCACATAGTTAATGGACCAGCCCTTCCAACCGGTCAGAAAATCCCATAATAAGACTGTGACGGATATGGTCATTACCTGGTATACTATGTTTTTGGGTATGTTTTTACGTTTGTTAATAAGGTTGATGAGACTTGCCCAGGCTGAACCAAGCCCTCCCAATACAAACAAGGACCAAGCCCCCCTGCCGGGCAGGAGAATATTTAGGGCAAGGGATACAGTGGCAACTATTATTGATATTAAAAGCATTATCTTCAAAAACCAGGAATGCTCCCTATATACAAAGGAGATCTTTGGAAAAACTTCATCCTGGTACTCATCCCCACTAAGCCTATCCTGACACAAGGGACAGAGCTTTCTTTTTCCAACCACGCTGACCTTACAGCTTTTGCAATATTTCATCACAAGGCCTCCTCTTCTTCATCGACCATATTGGACTCGATTACAACAGAGATTCCCATATCGGTTAAGGTCCTAAAAAATCTTCTTTGAATTTCGGTACTGACAAAGGCAGAAGTGAAACTGATTCTCAGCTTATTCTCATAAGTGCATAAACAAGCCTGGAGCTTGTCGGTGCTTACAAATACGTCAAACGACCTGATATAAGGCTTTATTTCATCAGGCATGTTCACTATTCCCACGTTGGACAAGGTTGAAGTATGGTTTTTAGCGGCAATTATATATGCAATTCTCAGTGCTAAATTCTTTATAACCAATGGAATGACCCTCAAAAAATAATTGTGCTCTAAGGAGGCCAGCTTGTTGATTCTCCTTGCCAAAACTTCCGGGGTTAAATTATCCTTGAATTTTTTCTTCAAAACCTCAATTACATCTATTAAGTCACCGGTCCCCTTTGAAAAATCATAATCAACATTTATGACTCCGTAAAAATTACGGGCTGTCTGGGAGGAGAAGTAATTCCTTAAATTCACCGGAATGCTTAATACAACGGGTTTTCTTTTCAATCTTGCGGGAATTTCTTCGTTTATGGCGCACATTAAAACCGCAGCCAAAAATATTGTCAAGGATGCTTTGTATTCTTTAACCTTAGGCAGTATTTCATCAATGGGAATCACCCCTTCTATTACACTGAAACGGTATTCGGGTATTTTGGCCCCCCTTAGCTTATAAGCCTTCACAGCCTTCTTTTTGGAAAGAATGCTTTCTTCCTTAAAGTATTTTTGAAAGCTGTCATCCAACTTCTGAGTTTTGGAGGCATCAATATCCAAGACGGGAGCCTTGTCTTTAAAAGCATCCTTGTATTTTATGGTTATGTAGTGAAAAACCAAAGTCCTTAAAAATTGAAGGGCTCCTGCCCCGTCGGCCAAAGCATGGTAAACTTCAAGGCTTATCCGCTTCCTGTAATACATAACCCGGAAGAGGAGGGTTTTATGGTTTTTATCATACAAGGTGGAACAGGGAGGAAGGTTTTCTTCGGTTACAAGGGCCTTAAACCTGCTTTTTTCAAAATAATACCAAAAAAGACCGGACTTCATTACCGACCGGTAGAGGGGGAAGGCTTCCAGGCTTATATCAAGTGCCTCTTGTAGGACCTTTGGGTCTACCGGATCAAATAATTCGCATGAAAACCTGAATACCTTGGTATCGCTTTTTTTGCTGTTGGCAGGAAATATTTTAGCCGCATTATCCAATTTGCTCCATTCGGATATTTTTTTATTTTTCAACTAATTCACCTCATAAATGAAACGATTGATTATGTCATAACACAATTTAACCTGAGGAAACCTAGGGGGTAAGGAAAAAAATCCGTGAAGGCCATCCTTAATCCTGTATATTTCAACATGATTTCCGGCTTCCCTGAGCTTTTTGCCGTATTCTTCCCCCTCGTCCCGCAAGGGGTCATATTCTGCCGTTATGATTAGGGTCTTAGGCTGCATTGTCAAGTCATGAGCAAGCAAGGGTGCAAAGTAAGGGCTGTAGAAATCTTCTTCCTTTGAGATGTACAAGTCCATGTAATCTCTTATTCTCTTTGTAGTAAGCAAGTAATCCCTTCCATTTTCCTCAATAGATCTAAAGGGCGAATTCTCGGTATGGTCATTGTAGGTTGACGGATAAATCAAGATTTGCTTGTCAACCTTGAATTCTTTTCTATCCCTTGCCAGCAGGGATACGGCCGCCGCTAAATTTCCTCCGGCACTGTCCCCGATTAATATTACTTCTTTATCATTGATTACCTTATTTGCAATAAATACTTTGGCTGCTTCATAGCAGTCTTCCAGGCCTGCGGGAAAGGGGTTTTCCGGTGCCAGCCTGTAATCCACAGACACCACCTTGGAATTTGTAAGCTTAGCCATGTTTGTACAAACCTTGTTATAGGTATCGATGTTACCGGTCACCCAGCCGCCCCCGTGGAAAAACAAAAGCACAGGGTTGGCTCCATGGACCTGGGGAGAGAATACACGAACAGGAATATTGTGATTTTTTGACCCTATTTTAAAGTCCCATGTTTTGAACAAGGGTTTTAAAATATGTTTTCTTGTTAAATTTACAAAACTCCTGTACATCTGCAAGTTTTCTTTTATATCATATTCAGTGTAGGACAGGGCTTTAAGAGCCGCTCTCACAACCTTGTTAATAGCCATAGTACCCTCTTATCTGTTAGTTTACACTATTATATATATAATTATTATATGTGTCTACAAATTCTTGAGAAAGGATGACACTACCCCCGTCCCCTTGTCATCCAAATTCTTGAGAAAGGATGACACTACCCCCGTCCCCTTGTCATCAAAATTATATTTATTGACATTTGGACAATATCGGATAGAATATTAGGTAAGGTATATATGATAAGGAGGCTTAATATGCAAAAATACGTTTGTGATGTATGCGGTTACGTTTATGATCCTGCTGAGGGGGATCCGGACAACGGCATAGCTCCCGGCACATCTTTTGAAGCCCTTCCGGATGACTGGGTATGCCCCTTGTGTGGAGCCGGAAAGGACGAATTTTCACCTGAATAAAGGCAAAAAAAAAAATGGCGGGAACGCCATTTTTTTATTTTCTTGTTATATAGGCTTACTCACCTGTTGAAGCGGAGATGGAGGCGGTTTTATCGCTTACGGTATAGGATGCCATAATGCCTATGCCTTCTTCATTTTTTCCGGTATAGGCTATGGTGTCTGCACTCTTAGCCTCATAAGATTCCTTGTCAAATTCCCCTTTAAGCTTATTGTAATAATCCATGAAATCATCTGCTTCGACATCTTCGATGATTACCAGCATATATGCTTCACTATTCATCACGCTTACAATATTCCCTTTTTTAAACTCCGGAATCTTAGCGGACAGTTGAGAATCGGGCCATTCCGTGGAACCAAAGGTGACATCGCCTTCTTCGGACTTAATGGTTATTTCATCTCCGTCTATATCGATGTCTGCCCCGCCGATTGCTTGTTCTATGATTTTTTCGGCGATTTTTTCCTCCATTTTTTGTTTTGCTCCACAAGCAGTGAGTAAGGTTAACAAAGTGATAATTATTAAAATATAAGAAATTTTTTTCATAGTCCTACCCCCTTGGATTTTAATATTATTATATATTACCGTATAATAATTGCTATCACCCTGAGGGTGATATTTCAAAAAAAACCAGGATGAACTTAGGGTTATTTGTCGGGATTTCTACTTGGAACCGGTATGTATTTATGATATAATAAGTAAAATCGTTTTTATGGAGTCTGGTTATGAAAAGGATCATCCTGTCCCTATTGATAATTGCCTTGGTCTTATCGGGCTGCCAAACCAATGAACCCCTTAGCGGAAAAAACGCCGTGACAATCAACTTATGGCATAATTACGGCGGCTTGATGAAAGATACCATGGATACCCTCATAGACGAATTCAATGAAACGGTGGGAAGAAATGAAGGCATTATCATAAATGTTACATCAATAACCGGGTCTGCGACAATTCATGAAAAATTGAAAATGGCCGTCAACGATGAACCCGGGGCACCTGACCTGCCTGATATTACTACCTTGTACCCCAATACTGCACTGATGCTGGCTGAAAAAGGCCTCTTGGCAGACCTTGAATCGCATTTTTCCAAGGAAGACTTGTCCTTATATATTTCTGAATTTGTTGAAGAAGGAAGGCTTCCCGACGGGAAACTCTATGTCCTGCCGATAGGTAAATCCACCGAGGTTATGTTTTTAAACACTTCAATATTCAACAGGTTTATGAAGGATGCCGATGTAAGTTACAATGATTTATACACATTTGAAGGAATTCTTGACATTGCCGAAAAGTATTATGAATGGACTGATAATCAAACTCCCAATATTGAAAACGATGGCAAGGCTTTCATAAATTATGATTCTGTCTTTAATATGGCTCAAGCCATATACAAGCAGTCAAAGGAAGACTTGATTGTCGATGGAAGCTTAAACTTAAACTCCCCTGCCTTTAAAGACCTTTGGAAGAATTATTTTGAGCCGGCCGTCAAAGGCTATGTTTCCATATATGACGGGTATGGGTCAGACCTTATTAAGACCGGCACCGTTGCGGCAAATATCGGCTCAACCGCAGGAGTCCTCTTCTACTCGGACATTGTTACATATGAAGATAATACTACCGAACCGGCCGAGTTTTTGATTCTTCCTTACCCTGTTATTGAAAGGGGAGAAAAAATTGCAATTCAACGAGGGGGCGGCATGTGCATCATAAAATCTGACAGAGCAAAAGAAAATGCGGCCGGAATATTTCTTAAATGGTTTACATCCCCGGAGCAAAATTTGAAATTTGTATCATCGACAGGATATCTTCCGGTAACCGAAAAGGCAGTCGAATTGACAAATGATGACGGAAGCGACCCGGAAGACAAAATGAGAAGTCTTGAGAATACTACGAAAGAGATGGCTGAAAATTTTAACTTTTTTTACACTCCGGTAATTGATAATTTTGATGAGTTAGAAGACAGTTTCAATAGCAGTTTGAAGGATACGGCATTGGTTTGCAGAAATGAGTATTTGAATTTATTGGATGACATGGATGAATATGATGCATTTATCAAGGCGACCGAAAACAAATTTGAAGAATTTATCAGGCAGAGGTGATAAGCTTGGCTGTTAGAGACAGAATTAAATATACCCTGCGGCTGAGACTGTTTTTGTTTTTGATAATTCTTGTAATTACCATATTATCGGGTATTTTGATTATTCTTTTTGTATCCGGAAACATTACGGCAGGCTTAAAGAAAAGTGAAGAGTTTATACTCAACGAGCATGCTAAAATTGTGAAGAATACAGACGGACTCTATGATAATTTGGCAGCCGAAGCCGTAAGTTTTTCCCGCACTCTTTCCCTTAGGATTGAAAGCTTTATGAGGGAAGAAGATTTAAAAATCAGCGACTTCAATGACAATCCGGCTCTTTTGAATGAGCTTTTATCAGGTCAGCTTCACCAGATAATCCTCTACCTGCAAAAATCAAAAAGCAGCGGGGCCTTTATCATCTTGGATGCAACATCAAACACCAGGCTTCCGGGTTCGGAATATTCGAAAGCGGGGGTATATCTGACAAATATGGAGCCGAATATAATAAGCTCCTCCAGCCCGACAATTTATGTATTGAGAGGTAATGCAGACCTTGCATATAAGAATTTCCTGCCCCTCCACCCCCAGTGGAGGATGGAATTCAACACGGCAGATGCCCCTTATTTTAGTCTGCCTATGGATAAGGCCCGTGAGAACACATCTCTATCAAACCTTTATTATTGGAGCGAAGCTTTTACCTTTCCAAAAACCAACGATAGAATAATGATATGCTCCGTACCTTTGATTGACAGTGAGGGAAATGTTTTTGGGGTGTGCGGTTTTGATGTGTCTTACATGCTTTTTAAACTCTTGAACACACCTGACACCACCATGTATAAGAGGATTTTTTGTTTGTTATCACCTGTTGAAGACAATATGTTAAAGGTTGACCATTCCTTGTTCTCGGGAGGCTATTCAACAAGAAGCTTTATTGATGATAGAGATTTGCATTTTTCCGCCGGGAAAAAATCCCTCTTTACATATGAAAATAATGAACATACCTTTATAGGCTACCATGAATTATTGAAGCTCTACCCGGAAAACTCAGCCTTTGCCGATAATGAATGGGCCTTGGCTTTAATGGTTCCCCAGGAGGACATAAACTCTTATGTGGTCAAGACAAATCTGAAATTCATCTACTTAAGCTCATTAATCATGGTACTTGGAATTATTGTATCCTTTGTCTTGAGCAAATTTTACATCATGCCAATTTCAAGAGGAATCGAGATAATTAAAAATAATCCGAAAAACATAAGAAAAACCAATATTGCTGAAATCGATGAATTAATAGAATTCCTGTCAGACAGGCCCGAAAGTGAAACCACCGACCCCAATTCAATAATTCTTAACGAGTTTTTGAACAACATCAAAACCCTGACTCCTGCAGAGAGGTCTGTTTTCAATTTGTATGCCCAGCAGTACACAGCCAAGGAAATTGCGGAAAGCTTATACTTGAGCATCAATACGATTAAAACCCATACCAAGCACTTATATTCCAAATTAAACATTACTTCAAAGGAAGAACTTATCCTTTACGTAGAAATGTTAAAAGAATCCGGAAAAGATATTAGTAAAGTATTGAATAAACAATGATACCCTTGCCGCTTATCAAAGCAACAAGGGTATTCAAATCTGCTTAATTTTCAGTTAACAATGGTCCCCCCGCCTATCACTGTATCTCCATCGTAAAAAACAACCGCCTGGCCGGGTGTGATAGCACGCTGTTTGTGGGCAAACTCCACAATGATGGTGTCCTCCCCTTCAGGATGAATAACTGCTTCAGTTTCCTTCTGGCTGTATCTGGTTTTAGCCGTCACCTTCATGGGTGAAGTTAATTTTTCAACAGCTATCATATTTAAATCAGAAGCTTTCAGGTTTTTTGAATAGAGGTCTTCTTCGCTTCCTATGGTAACCGTATTAAGGTCCTTATCTTTATTGATTACATAGGCAGGTTTGCCCAAGGCAATACCAAGTCCTTTTCGCTGCCCCACGGTATAATGGATGATTCCTTTGTGCTCACCCACTACCCTGCCCTTTGTGTCAATAAAATGGCCTTTTTTCGATTCCACCCCCATCATGTTCTCCAAAAAACCGGCGTAATCACCGTCTTTAACAAAACATATATCCTGGCTGTCAGGCTTTCTTGCATTTATCAGGTCTCTTTCTTCGGCTATTCTTCTGACTTGAGATTTCATCATTCCCCCCAAGGGCAGAAGGGTCCTTGACAAATCATGCTGTGAAAGGACGTAAAGGACATAGCTTTGGTCCTTGGATAAATCCACTGCCCGCTTTAGCAAGTACCTGCCGCTGGCACCGTCATACTCTATCCGGGCATAATGGCCGGTAGCAATATAGTCTTTTTCCATTAAAAGAGCCCTTTGAATCAATTTGCTGAATTTAATATACCTGTTGCAGTCAATGCACGGATTTGGGGTCAAACCCTCTTCGTAGCTTCTTTTAAATTTTTGTATCACTTCATCCTGGAAGGTATCCTTGAAATTAAACACAAAATGGTCTATCCCTAATTTATGGCAAACACTCCTTGCGTCTTCAACATCCTCCAAGGAGCAGCATGTTCGCGTCCTGCTGCAGGATGTCAATACATCCTCATCGCTGAACAACTTTAAGGTTGCTCCGCATACATCATAACCCCGGTCTTTGAGGAGGACGGCAGCTACTGATGAGTCAACCCCCCCGCTCATGGCAACCATAACTTTCTTCTTCATATTTATCTTACACAATCTCCTTGCAATTGTATTCCCTTCTTCTTTTAATTCAGTAATGTATTATATAATTTCATTATACCCCTTGTCAATGATTTAGATACTTTTAACCGGAACCTTCATGCCATTGCATGTATAACCCATGATGTGTCATTGTTATGAATAACTCTGAGAGCTTTAGCTCGAAGAATCTCATGAGATTAATTTCAGGACAATATATTCTTTAACCATAAATCTTCTTTATTTTTGATTTAAATCAAAGATAAATGGTATATTAGTAATATAATAAATAATATAAAATAACTAAAGGAGGAAAGCATGTTTAAAATTTCTGATACAGTAACCTGGGTGGGTAAAATCGACTGGGAGTTAAACAGGTTTCACGGAGACGAATATTCTACCCATAAAGGTTCATCTTACAACTCTTATTTGATAAGAGACGAAAAAACCGTCTTGATTGACACCGTTTGGCAGCCCTTTTCAAAAGAATTTGTCGAGAACTTAAAAAAGGTAATTGATTTAAAAGAAATTGACTACATAGTAATAAACCATTCAGAAATCGACCACTCGGGTGCCTTAACCGACTTAATGGAGGAAATACCTGATACCCCCATTTACTGCACTAAAAATGGAGCCAAAATAATCAAGGGCCACCACCATAAGGATTGGAATTTTGTTGAGGTTAAAACAGGAGACACCTTGCATATAGGCAAAAATAAGCTGATTTTCGTAGAAGCAAGAATGCTTCATTGGCCGGATTCAATGATGACATACATGTCGGGAGAAAATATTTTATTCAGCAACGATGCTTTCGGCCAGCATTATGCTTCAGAATTAATGTACAATGACAAGGTTGATAGGGAAGAACTATATAACGAAGCATTAAAATACTATGCCAACATCTTGACTCCTTTCAGTAAATTTGTCATAGGCAAAATCGAAGAAGTAGTTGCATTGAACATACCCATAGAAATGATTTGCCCCAGCCACGGAATAATTTGGAGGGAAGATCCTCTTCAGATAGTTAACCAATATATGGAGTGGGCAAACAGTTATCAGGAAAACCAAATCACAATTGTTTATGACACCATGTGGAACGGAACAAGAAGAATAGCTGAAGCAATAGCGGAAGGAATAAAATCTAAGGACAAGGATGTTGACATTAAACTCTTCAACTGCGCAAAAAGAGATAAGAACGACATAATTACCGAAATCTTCAAGTCAAAAATGGTCCTTGTAGGTTCATCCACAATCAATAACGGTATCCTGACGGCAGTTGCGGGAATATTGGAAATGATGAAGGGGTTGAAATTTACAAATAAAAAAGCCGCAGCCTTCGGAAGCTACGGCTGGAGCGGCGAAGCCGTAAAAATAATTACCCAGCAGCTGAAGGACGCCAAGTTCGATGTTGTTAACGAGGGTATAAGGGAGCTTTGGAATCCGGATGAAGAAGCTCTGGAAAGATGCAGGGAATACGGAAGAAGTTTAGTATGACAAAGTATGGGGACATATCTCTATAAAGAGGTATGTACCCGATTTTTATTGTATATCTCTTAACCCTTCCAAATCTGTAATTATGATTTTCCTTTGTCCCTCAAGCCTTATAAGGCCTTGATCCTGTAAAAGGGAGAGTTTGCGGCTGAGGGTTTCCTTGCTTGTCCCAAGCATGGAGGATAAAACACTCTTGGTTACGGGAAGGTTTATTACATATTCCTTGTTTTTACTTTTGATATTGTTCTTTTGGATTTCCGCTACCAAGTAATTTGCTATCCTTTGCTCAACTTCCCTGAGGCCTATCTGCTCTATGAGTTCTTCTGACTGTTGGATTCTTTCGGTGTATTTTGCCAAAAATTTCAGTGCAATTTCCGGCCTTTGCATGATGATTTCATGAACCTTTTCCTTTTTTATTATGCAGATTTCGGTTTTTTCCATGGCTTCAGCGAAATTAGTCAGTTCTGCATCCTTAAAAAGGGCTAATTCACCTGCAAAATCTCCGACTTCAAGGATTTTTAGAATCTGTTCCCTGCCCATGGCAGAAATCTTGGACAGTTTAACCCTCCCCTTATTAACGACAAACAGGTAGTCAAAACGGTCTCCCGGGCTGAATATTATATCGCCTTTTTCATAAGTCTTATGGTCGGATGATTCCATGATGCCTTCTTTTACTTCAAAGGGCAAGTCCGCGAATATAGGAACATTATCAATACAGTATCCATGGCTGCAATCGTGGCATCCGCAAGAACATTTTTCCATGTAGACCTCCTCTTATACTTAATACAAATCAATCATATCAGCTAAGGCGAGATTATTCAATAAAAAAGTCATCCTGAGCGCATGCGAAGGATCTCATGAGATTCTTCGAGCTAAAGCTCTCAAAATGACAGTTTCTGAGTTATTCATAGCAATGACACCCTGCGGGTTATTTATAGCAATGACACTTAAATTGTATAAATCTGTGTAACTATAGATACTTCTTTTCCAATCTTTCAAGCAAATCAAGGTAATACTTTTGTGTTCCCTTTTCTTCCGCTTCCTTTTCAAATTCTTCAGACTTGGCATCTATGGCATCCAAAACTTCTTTTGATAGATTTCTTTCTCCAAATCCATATACGGCATTATTCTCTTTTGCTATATGTCTTTCCAATAAGCTTGTATATCCTATTGCATTGCTTATCACATCAAGCTTGCTTTCTTCATCTCCGCCTTTGACCCTCTTCAAGGCTTCGGTCAATTCTCTTATGTAAAACCTCCCGTAATCATGCTCTACCAGCATACCGTGGGTTATTAAGTTTTCAGCAAGCCTGCCTAAGTTTTCCTGCATTTCTTTAAAGAGAAATTTTTCTTCCTTCCCGTGGTGGTGGGAATCAGCATAGCCCTTGATGAAATCAATCATATCGTAGAAATCTTCGTAATCTATCCCTTCACCCTTTAAAACCCTAAAACATGCCTTTCTTACAACCTTTAACATGCGCAGGATATTATCATGCTCCTTAACCATTATTTCAATGCTGTTCATTGCTGTTTCAACTCCTTTCATTTAGAATCTCCTTCCATGAGAGTCTTTCTATCTATAAATTCTACTCGTTTCCTCATCTAATTTTTCATACTTAAGCTCAGTTTCGCTCAAAAGACCTTTTATAAATTGATCCCTTAGGTTGTAATAATCCTTTATATTTCCGCCAAACTCGTCCCAGTACTGCTGATGTACGCATATATTTCTCTTCCAGATGATTTCATTGTCTCCACTAAGTATGACCGAATTAGCCCTGTCGCAAGGCATTCCGTCCAAGAGGGTATCATTTATCCCCTTATATGCTTCTTCTAAGCTTGAATCCTTATCAAGGGTTGAAACCTCCGCCCCCTTGCTTTCGAAAATATCTTTTATAACATTAAAATCATCAGGATTATTGTCAATTAATTTTGGCACTAAATATGCAAGCTTTCTTTCAACCCGGGCAACCCTTTCCTGAAGCCATCCGTGAATGTTGGTAACATCAATCACCTCACTCAGGGGCTTTAAGTCTCCGTCACCAAACTTAGCATATAATTCACTTCTTATATTTTCATTGTTCTTTTCGGCATAATCCAATATTTCTTCAACTATCTCATTTTGAATCTTAATCTTATCGTATAACCAAAAATGTATTGGCCCTAAGAATGCACTCATATTCCTTCCTCCTGTCATAAGATGAGGACATGTAATAATGTCCTCAAATTGCCTTCTTAACAAGAGAGCATGAAACATGCTCTCTGAAAAACATTTATTCTGCTGAGCTTAAGTAAGCATTTAATTTCTTAACAAGCTCATCCGGATTGAAACCATGTACCAGGGCTGCATCTTCAACTGATTCCATTTGTGATGACGGGCATCCTAAACAGTGCATGCCGGCTTCCATCAATATTTCTGCCAGACCTGGATCAAGCTGCAGTATTTCACCTATATACATGTCCTTTGTAACTTCTTTTGCCATATATACCTCCTCTATCCTATCATATCCTAATCAGGGCATCTTATCCCAAGAAAATTTTCAAGTCGTCTTCTACCGTACCCACTCCTGAAATTCCAAAGTTTTCAACCAATACTTTTCCGACATTGGGTGAAAGGAATGCAGGCAAGGTGGGTCCTAAATGAATATTTTTAACTCCCAAATACAGGAGGGCCAAGAGTACTATAACTGCTTTTTGCTCATACCATGCAATGTTGAATGCTAAAGGCAATTCGTTTATATCCTCTAATTCAAACACTTCCTTTAGTTTTAGGGCAATTAATGCAAGGGAGTATGAGTCATTGCACTGGCCTGCGTCAAGAACTCTCGGAATTCCGCCGATGTCTCCCAAGTTTAGTTTATTGTATCTGTATTTTGCACAGCCTGCAGTTAAAATTACCGTATCTTCAGGCAAGGCCTTTGCAAATTCCGTGTAATAATCCCTTGTCTTAGCTCTTCCGTCGCAGCCTGCCATTACAAAGAATTTCTTGATTGCTCCCGACTTAACGGCTTCAACAACCTTGTCGGCTAAGGCGAATACCTGTTCATGAGCAAATCCGCCCACGATTTCGCCGGTTTCGATTTCTTTCGGCGGCTGGCATTTTTTAGCTAATTCTATAATTTCAGAGAAATCTTTTTCTGATCCTGTGGCTCCGGGTATGTGTTTACAGCCCGGATATCCTGCCGAACCTGTCGTGAAGAGCCTGTCCTTATAGGTGTCCTTTGGAGGAACCAAACAGTTGGTAGTCAATAAAATGGGTCCGTTGAAGGCTTCAAATTCTTCTTTTTGTTTCCACCAGGCATTTCCGTAATTGCCGATTAAGTGTTTATACTTCTTCAAATGTGGATAATAGTGGGCCGGAAGCATTTCTGAGTGAGTGTATACATCCACTCCGGTACCTTCGGTTTGCTTCAGTAATTGCTCCAAGTCACCCAAATCATGGCCTGAAACTAAAATTCCGGGGTTTTTCCCTACTCCGATATTTACCTTTGTTATCTGAGGATTTCCGTATGTGCTTGTATTGGCCTTATCCAGGAGGGCCATTCCGCTTACCCCGACTTTGCCCGTCTCCAGGGTTAAAGCTACCAAATCGTCAACCGTCAAGGAGTCGTCGAGCAATTTAGCCAAAGTAGCCTGCATGAATATATTTACTTCTTTGTCGTCAAAACCCAGTACATTGGCATGTTTCATATAAGCTGCCAACCCTTTTAAACCATATGTGATGAGCTCTCTTAAACTTCTTTTATCTTCATCCGCTGTTGACAATACTCCAACTTCGGGGGATTTAGCCTTTTCTTCAAATTCACTTCTATCGGATGTCCATAAAGCTGCCTCCGACAAACCTTCTTTGTTTGATAATTGGGATAATAAATCAGCTTTAACATTTAAAGTCATCTGAATCCTGTCATAGAAAACATCATTGTCAAAGTTTGCATTTGTAATGGTGGTAAATAAATTCAAAGTGATTAAATGGTCAACATCTGCCGGAACTTCTTTTCCTTCATTTCTTAATTTAGTAGTTACTTCGGATAATCCCTTTGATGCATAGATTAATAAGTCCTGTAACCTTGCTGTATCGGGTTTTTTCCCGCATACTCCGCCCTTGGTGCAGCCTTTGTTGCCTGCCGCCTCCTGGCACTGAAAACAGAACATCAAGTTCTCCTGTATACTCATATTTCTTCCCCTTTCGACTCTTTTTTTATGTTTGTATGATACAATCATAAAGCATTTTAAAGGCAACTTCCGTAACATTTGTTACAAATTTAAAATGCAAAATAATCTATCTCATCACGATTTTTATACCCCCCTTGTCTTTTTATAAACAATTAAATGAGTATAGGGTATAATAAAAAATAATCTCTTGATAATATTAAGTAAATAGCGTATCATCTTGATAAGGCAAGACAAATTATATTTTGATAAACCGGAGGCACTATGGACTTTAAATATGAAAAAGACAGAATATTTTTAGAAAACCAGGAAGGAGAATGCATTGCTGAGGTAACCTTCCCCCAAATATCCGAAAATGAAGTTAATATAAATCACACATATGTAGACCGGTCACTAAGAGGGCAAGGTATTGCCGATAAATTGGTAAAGGAATTAGCCCTTCATTTGAGGGAAAATAAAATAAAGGCAGTATCAACTTGCTCTTATGCTATAGACTGGTTTGAAAAGCATCCTGAGTTTAAAGATGTTTGCAGATAAAATTTGAACGAATTTAAAAAATTTCTCTTTACAATTATATAATTTTGTGCTATGGTATTAAAAACGTAAAATGCTGTGACAGGGAATAGTAGGTATACAAGTTTTTAATAGAGAGTGCATGGCAGGTGGAAATGCATAAAAACCTATATTGAACACACCCTTGAGCTAATGGATGAAATTTCAGTAGTCTTATTCGGAAATGCCACCGTTACAGGGCAAGAGTATGTTAGTACTTAGTGAGGCTGGTACTGTGAAGTATCAGCGAAATGAGGTGGAACCACGTGTATTTCTCTCGTCCTCTAGGAAATCCTAGGACGAGAGTTTTTTATTATATAAAATATGAATTAAAGGAGAAGAGATATGAAAAAAAGTGTTATGAAAACAATCAAACTATCGGCATTATTAATCTTAATCGTTTTATTGGCAGCAGGATGCGCCAAGGAAGAGCCGAAAGCGGAAGAACTGATCATGGGCCTTGATGACACCTTTGCACCTATGGGATTCAGGGATGAAAAGGGAGAATTGGTAGGATTTGATGTGGACTTGGCCAACGAGGTTGCAGAAAGAATAGGGATGACAATTAAATTCCAGCCTATTGACTGGTCCATGAAAGAAAACGAACTAAATGCGGGAAACATTGATTTAATTTGGAACGGGTATACGATCACCCCCGAAAGACAGGAAAAGGTGGCATTTACAAAACCATATCTGGAAAACAGCCAGGTAATCGTAGTTTTAGCTGACTCCGATATAAAGACAAAAGCTGATTTGGCCGGTAAAAATGTTGCCGTGCAGGCTGAATCCAGCGCATTAGACGCAATTAACTCAGAACCTGAAGTTGCTGCAGGCTTTGGAAGTTTAGTGGAGTTTTCGACGAATAACGAAGCCTTCATCGACCTGGATTCGGGACGTACGGACGCCTTGGTGGTTGACGAGGTCAATGCAAGGTATTACATGAAGCAGATTGGTGAAGAAAAATACAGGGTACTGGAGGAAGACTTCGGTGACGAAGAGTACGGTATAGGATTAAGAAAAGAAGATACGGAATTATTGAAAAAGGTAAATGATGCAATGGATGAAATGAAAGAGGACGGAACCTATGATGCCATTTATGCCAAGTGGTTTTCTGAAAATTAAAGGAATGTAATATGGAAGCAAAAGTACTGAGAATGCTTGTACCCATGACCTTGGAAGGGTTGAAGGTAACTCTGGGCGTATTTGCCGTTACCCTCCTTCTTTCCCTTCCCCTGGCCGTAGTGGTTGCTAAGCTTAGAATGTCAAAGAACAGAATAATTTCAAAAATGACGGGAACCTACATTTATATAATGCGGGGCACACCCTTACTGCTGCAGCTCATGTTCATATTTTTCGGATTTTATCGTGTGCCCTACATAGGGTACCCTTTCAGCAGAGAACAGGCTATTGTCATTGCTTTTGTCCTAAACTATACTGCATACTTTGCAGAGATATTCAGGGGAGGAATCAATTCCATAGATGTGGGCCAGCACGAGGCGGCCCTGGTACTGGGTCTGAGTAAAACCCGCACCTTTATGAGAATTATTCTTCCTCAGGTCATAAAAAACGTCTTGCCCTCAATAGGCAATGAAGTAATTACATTGGTCAAGGATACATCCCTGGTATATATCTTAGGCTCAAGCGATATTCTGAAGGCAGCCAGGTCTGTATCCAATGTCTATGCAGCCTTTAGTCCCTACATCTACATAGGGTTGGTATACATGGTGATAATTGCAGTTCTGACACGGATACTGGATAAAATTGAAAGCAGATTTGATTATTACAGATAGGAGGTCATTATGGTATTAAGTGTAGAAAATTTAAGCAAGAGCTTCGGCAAAAACTTGGTTTTCCATGATATCTCCTTTTCTGTAGGCAAAGGTGAAATCGTATGTATTCGGGGCAAATCCGGAGAAGGTAAAACAACCCTCTTAAGATGCCTCACATCCCTGGAAATTCCGGACAAGGGCACAATTAAGATCAACAATAAATATTTGTGCAAGGAAGAAAACAATGCAATAAAATATGCTCAAAAAAAAGAGCTGCAGGCAATACGTCAGGAAATCGGCCTGGTATTTCAAAATTTCAATTTGTTTCCCCATATGAACGTAATGGAAAACTTAATGGAAGCACCCCTTTTTCTAAAGAAGGATTCTTATGCCAACATTAGGAAACGAGCTTTGGAACTCTTAAAAAGCCTTGAACTTGAAGGAAAAGAAGATTCTTATCCCTTTCAGCTGTCGGGAGGGCAGCAGCAGCGGGTTGCAATAGCAAGGGCTTGCATGCTGAACCCTTCGGTATTATGCTTTGATGAACCTACATCAGCCTTAGATGAAGAAACAAGGGGTCAAATATCAAAAATAATCAGGTATTTGGCTTCAGCAGGAATTGCCATAATAATCGTCACCCACGATAATGCTTTTGTGGATGAGATAGCCCAAAGAATCATAACGATGAAAGATGGAGAAATTACTATAGAAAACCAATAAATTGCCCCAAATTTTTGCAGAATTCGACATTTTCCAATGATGTCCATTAATTAACAGGTTTTTAAGGTTTTATACTTTTATACCAAATAGTATAAAACCTTTTTATTTTCAAATACTTATAACGATATGGTTTAATATTTAATACAAAATGAACGGAGGGATACATTGGAAACATTAATGAATATAAACAGCGCTGTCAACAGCGTGGTTTGGGGTCCTGTTTTGTTAATATTAGTAGTGGGTACCGGAACTTATTTGTCCATCTTTACCGGATTTTTTTCACTTACTAAATTAGGCTACATACTAAAAAATACCCTGCTAAAAATGTTTAGAAAAGATGACAAGGGTGAAGGTGAAGTTACGGCATTCCAGGCAGTTGCCACTGCACTTGCAGCTACTGTAGGTACCGGTAACATAGCAGGTGTTGCTACGGCTATAGCTCTTGGAGGACCCGGAGCTGTATTTTGGATGTGGCTTGCTGCAATAATGGGTATGACAACAAAGTATGCGGAAGTTGTTCTGGCGGTGAATTACAGGGAAAAAACCGAAGACGGTCGTTTCGTGGGCGGTCCCATGTACTACATTACAAACGGCTTAGGCAAAGGCTGGAAATGGCTTGCCGTATTATTTGCAGTTTTCGGAGCTTTTGCTTCCTTTGGAATCGGATGCATGGTTCAGTCTAACTCAGTAGCCCTTTCGGCAGAATCCACCTTCGGCATACCGGTATTGGCAACAGGTATAGTCTTAGCCGTACTAACGGCTGTTGTTATAGTAGGTGGCATTAAAAGAATCGGGGCTTTTACCGAAAAGTTGGTTCCTTTCATGGCAGCCCTTTATATTTTAGGCGGATTATGGTTATTAATATCTAATGCAGGAAAAATACCTGATGCCATTGCCTTAATTTTCACTAATGCTTTTACAGGTACGGCTGCCGTCGGAGGCTTTGCAGGTTCAATAATGACGCAGGCAATCCGTTACGGGGTTGCCCGCGGTGTTTTCACCAACGAAGCAGGCCTGGGCAGCGCTCCCATTGCCCATGCTGCGGCTACTACTGACCACCCTGTTCGCCAGGGCTTGTGGGGGGTATTTGAAGTGTTCACGGACACAATAGTAATTTGTTCCATTACAGCTCTTGCCATAATGGTTACGGGTGTTTGGGAATCAGGAGAATCAGGAGCGGTTCTTTCGGCAATGGCTTTTGATACGGGTCTTCCCGGAGTGGGCAGGTATATAGTAAGTATCGGGCTTATATTGTTTGCTTATTCAACAATTTTAGGCTGGGAATACTACGGCGAAAGGTGTCTTGAATACTTATTTGGCACAATGCCCATATTCGCATACAGAATATTGTGGGTTATATTCGTGGTAGTTGGAGCTATAGGGGGACTTGAATTCATGTGGGACCTGGCAGACACATTGAATGGTCTTATGGCCTTTCCAAACCTGATTGCAGTTCTTATGTTAAGTCCTGTCGTATTTAAACTGACAAAAGAATTCTTTACTAAGGAAAAGCCAAATAAATAATAAACAGAATTCATAAAGGCGCTGACATTTCAGCGCCTTATATTTATGTTATTATATTTAACAGTGTAATCCTTAGGGCTTGGCCCGAAAGATCTCTTGAGATCCTTCGCTATCGGTCAGGATGACTCAATATATGTCAGATAGCTTCTTTTAGATGCAGCCCTGCGAAAAGTCCGAATGGCACACCATTTCGATGTCTTCATCTTTAAGTAAACCTGCTATATACTTATCTATTTGTTCAGCAGTAATATTGGGGGCAAATCTTGCCACAACATTTCCTTCCCTGTCAACTAAAAATTTAGTAAAGTTCCATCTGATATCATTATCCTTTATATCCGGAGTATATTGTTTAACCTTGTCGTAAAAGTCCATGGTTTCCTGATTTCTGAATTCTTCAACGGTCGTTTTTAAGTACTTGTACAAGGGTTCCTCATTGGGCCCGTTAACTTCAATTTTTGAAAACTGCTTAAACTCGGTTCCAAAGTTTAACCTGCAGAAGTTAGCAATTTCTTCATTGGTACCGGGTGCCTGTCCAAGGAATTGATTACTTGGAAAGTCTAAAATTTCAAATCCTTCCGGTGCGTATTTGTCATAAAGCTTTTGCAATCCATCATACTGGGGGGTAAAACCACAGCCGGTAGCGCCGTTTATGATGAGCAGCACCTTGCCCTTGTAGTCTGCCAGGGACACATCCTTGTTTTCCATATCTTTCACTGTAAAATCATATACTTTCATTTTACTTTCAAATCCTCCTGTTTGATTTTACTCTATTTATACCCAGTTTTGTCGACTTTAAGCAAACATTTTTTACAATGGTATATAATGAATATTCAAGAAAATATGCCCGAAATCTCTTTGTCAAGCAAGAAAACAATCCATATCAAATTATTCAAGCAAATATGAAATTAATATAATAAAAATTGAAATAATTTTTGTTGAATTTTTTTTCAAAATCCTATATAATAGTAATTGAAAACGTTTGTATTTTTTTATTTAAACTTTACGTCCTAATATCTAAATACTAAAATTATAAACGTTTTTATAATAATAATTGAATGGAGGGATTTTATTGGAAACATTGATGAAAATTAACAGTGCTGTTAACGGCATAGTATGGGGGCCTCTAATTATAATCTTAATTATAGGAACCGGAACTTATTTGTCAGTTATGACAAAATTCTTCTCAATTACTAAATTAGGTTATGTACTTAAGAACACCTTGTTAAAGATGTTCTCAAAAGATGACAAGGGTGAAGGTGAAGTTACTGCATTCCAGGCAGTTGCCACTGCTCTTGCCGCTACGGTTGGTACAGGTAATATTGCCGGTGTTGCAACCGCTATAGCACTTGGAGGCCCCGGAGCCGTATTCTGGATGTGGCTTGCAGCAATAATGGGTATGACAACCAAGTTTGCAGAAGTTGTATTGGCTGTAAACTACAGGGAAAAAACACCTGACGGCCGTTTTGTAGGTGGTCCGATGTACTACATTACAAACGGTTTAGGCAAAAACTGGAAATGGCTTGCAGTAATATTTGCAGTTTTCGGAACTTTCGCTTCCTTTGGAATCGGCTGTATGGTTCAGTCAAACTCAGTTGCACTTTCGGCACAATCCACCTTTGGTGTACCGGTATTGGCTACTGGAATAATTTTAGCAGTATTGACAGCAGCTGTTATAGTAGGCGGTATTAAGAGAATAGGTGCTTTCACCGAAAAACTGGTTCCCTTTATGGCAGCCCTCTATATTTTAGGCGGACTTTGGTTATTAATATCAAATGTCAGCAAAGTACCTGCTGCATTTGCATTGATCTTCACTAATGCATTCACGGGAACTGCTGCAGTGGGAGGTTTTACAGGTACAGTTATGATGCAGGCAATCCGTTACGGTGTTGCTCGTGGTATCTTTACTAACGAAGCCGGCTTAGGTAGTGCTCCTATAGCCCATGCTGCTGCAACTACCGACCATCCTGTTCGTCAAGGTTTGTGGGGTGTATTCGAAGTATTCACAGATACAATAGTAATCTGCTCCATTACAGCTCTTGCCATATTGGTTACAGGCGTTTGGCAATCAGGAGAATCAGGTGCTGTTCTATCAGCAATGGCATTTGACACAGGTCTTCCGGGAATCGGCAGATACATTGTAAGTGTTGGTCTTATATTGTTTGCATATTCAACAATCTTAGGCTGGGAATACTACGGCGAAAGATGTCTTGAATACTTGTTTGGAACAAAACCGATAATGGCATACAGAATAATCTGGGTAGTAGCCGTAATAGTTGGAGCTGTAGGCGGACTCACCTTCATGTGGGACCTGGCAGATACATTAAACGGTTTGATGGCATTCCCCAACTTGGTAGGACTCCTCATGCTGAGCCCGGTAGTATTCAAATTAACAAAGGAATACTTCTCATCACAAAAAAGCAAAGCAGAAGAATAAGAATCAGTATTTAATAAATTAAGTCTAAAAGATAATTTAAAACGGGTATTTAAAGGCTCTTTGTCAATTGTTGGGGTTAGAAAATCCTGACGTTGAATAAAGGTACCAAAAATGATTGTTAATATGGGTGTTTGAGCAAATTTTAGCTTAACCACCCATATTTATGTTCTGCATGGAATCTTGAAACATACCAAGTACACCCGCATGCGGGTGTACTTGGTATGTTTCGGGGCTTATGCTGGCTAACTCATCATATGCAGTATTCTTTTCCTTAATCTTTCGAAATTCCTTACACCATATGCGTTTCTTTTAAGAACTTTAATCTTGTTGTTTACCCCTTCAGTATATCCGTTTGTATAAGGGCAAATAAATGAATTTAGAATATATTTTTCCCAGTTGTTGATTGTATTTACACATTCATCAAATTCAGGCACTTTACAGGCCCCTGCAAACAGATACCAAGCCTTTAAATTCCTTTTTGCACTTTCAAGGTTAGGGCTGTCGACAAATTCATAAAATTTTTCTTTCAACAGGTAAGCATCCCTTAACTTGGCAGAGGTTTTCAACATTACTTCAACTGCCTGGACCTGGTCTTCATTAAGGGTTTTCATCCTTTTTAACAGTAAAAATCTGCTTCTCTTGAAATACTTCCTTCTAATATCGGCAAACTTCTTCTGCTCGCTCTTTCTCACCCTTTCAAATGCCCAGTTTACCTGGCGTATAAAATGGTATTTATCGATTACTATAGTAGCATTTTTAAAGAATGCTTCAGCTATCTCTTTATATGGTTTCCACATGTCCATAACTAAATATCTTACGTTTTTTCTGTCTTTGAAGTCCTTGAAGTAGTCAGTCAATATATGCTGTTCTCTTCCCTCTAAGATATCAAGTACTTTTTTGTTTTTAGGATCGGTTATTATGCATTGGTATTTGTACATGCCGGCATTACCCTTAAATTCATCTATGGATAGTACAACAGGCAGGTGTCTAAAAGAGTAATTAACATAATTGAACACTCTGGTGATGGTATTTACGGAAACATTGCATTCTTCGGCAATGCTTTTCATTGAATGTGTGCTTCTCATCTTTTCAATAATCAAGCTGACAAGTCTTGATGTCATCCTGTGGTATCTCGGGGCAAAAGACGTATACTCATAAAACTTTTTATTGCAAATACTGCAAACATACCTTCTTTTTCTGTATTTGTAATATGTATGTTTCCCAAACATTGGAGCTTCTTTGATTATTTGAGTTCTGTAGTCATGTATCCTTCTGGTTTTATTGCCGCAGCAAGGGCATGTATGGTCTTTAACTTCTAATTCAAAACTAATGGTAATGCTTGTATTATTTTCTTCAATATTTTTTAAACTTACCCCTTTAATTCCTAACAGTTTTTCGATATAATTATTTTCGTAGAGCATTTGGAAACCTCCTTTGGATGGGTTGTGGTGACTTTATTCTATAAGGATTTTCCAATTTGCTCTACACTTTTTTTAATAAAAAAATGTTGAAGTGCTTTATACACCCCAACATTTATTATAGAACCTTAATAGCTAAGGCGCTGGTTGAAAACCAGCGCCTTTTTTCATTACGTATTTATGAGCTAAAGTCAGTTTATTTAGATACAGCCTTGTGAAAAGTCCGAATGGCATACAATTTCAACTTCTTCATTTCTAAGCAAGCTGGCTATATGCCCCTCTATTTCTTCAGCAGTGATGTTGGGTGCAAATCTTCCAACGACATTCCCTTCTTTATCAATCAGAAATTTGGTAAAATTCCATCTGATGTCATTTTCTTTAATCCCGGGGGTATATTGTTTAACCTTATCGTAAAATTCAACTGTTTCCTTATTTCTGAACTCTTCAACGGTTGTTTTTAAGTATTTGTACAAGGGTTCTTCATTGGGTCCGTTAACATCGATTTTTGAAAATTGCTTAAATTCGGTTCCAAAATTTAACCTGCAGAAATTTGCAATTTCTTCATTTGTACCCGGAGCCTGGCCAAGGAATTGGTTGCTGGGAAAGTCCAAGATTTCAAACCCCTCAGGAGCATACTTGTCATAAAGCTTTTGCAGTCCGTCATATTGTGGTGTAAAACCGCAGCCGGTAGCTCCGTTTACAACAAGCAGTACCTTACCCTTATAAGTTGACAGGGACACTTCCCTATTTTCCATATCCTTCACTGTAAAATCATATATTTTCATATTATCCTCTTTTCCTCCTATATTTTCTATAATATATAGATACCCATTCTTGTTAATTTTAAGCAGAAATTTTTACGGATTTAAAACGGTCGATGCAGACAAAAATTTTTTCAGATTCTTAAATATATTGGGAACCTTTAATCAGATTTGGATCAACAACCGTTTTTTTGTGTTTGAGCGGATATATTTTGGTATTTTGAAAATAATATAGTCGGAGGTGTTTATATGAATTTTACGACTAAAGAAACCTATCTTTTAGAAGATCAAAAAAACCATGAAAAGATTTGTATCCAAAAGTACTCAAGCTATGCCGGCATGGCAACAGACCCGGAATTGAAAAGTATTTTTCAACAAAACGGTCAAAAAGAACAGGAGCACTACAACACTCTTGACCAGCTATTAAAGGGGCAGATGCCATCCATGAGCCAATCAAGCAGTCAACAGTCAGGCGGTCAGCAATCGGGAGGCCAGCAATCGGGAAGCCAGCAGTCAGGCAGCCAGATGCAGATGAAATCCGGCGTACAACAGCCATTTAAATCCCAATGGAACTCCGGCTCCGGCAATACCGACAAAGACCTTTGCATCGATATGCTAATGACTGAAAAGTATGTATCCGGTGCATATGACACAGCGATATTTGAATTTAGAGATCCCCAGGTAAGAAGCATCCTGAACCATATTCAAAAAGAAGAGCAGCAACATGGGGAAGCTATATTCAAGTATATGGAAAAGAAAGGAATGTATCAGATGAAATAAAAAAGTGGCTAAGCCACTTTTTTGTTCCATTTTTATACTGTCATTTTTATGAATAACATATGTCATTGCTATGAATAAGCTACGTGTCATTACTATGAAAACCCGCAGAGTGTCATTGTTATGAATATTCACAAACTGTGATTCTGAGAGCTTTAGCTCGAAGAATCTCATAAGATCCTCTTTTTAATATCCGTTTCTATACAAAATATATGAGTAAACTGCAGGTACAATACCCAATATAGACATTATTACAATAAATACAGGCATCCAGTTTATTTGCAAAAAGCTGTTAACAAACATCACCACTCCGCCCACTATCCACAAATATCCTGCCAGCCGGTGTGTTTTATTCCAATTTGTTTCATTATTCAAGGTCCAGGGGAGCTTTATTCCAACAGTGTAATTTTGTTTGCTCTTTGGCAGGTAGTTGCCTATTACAATAAATAACAAGCCGACAAAGGCAGGTACAATTTTTTCTATGGGTATGTCATATCCTAACCCGGCAAATATTGTTATGGGTACCAAGGTCACGGTCATAAAAGGTATGGTCAGCTTTCCGATAACCTTTAAAACTACCGAAGGATTTGCCCTTTTAGGGTCTGTGTTCAATGCAAAATGGGTTATTAAATTCAGCCCTGCCATCATCAAGGGAATCCCTATGGTAGCGTAAGCCTTTGAGCCGTATCCGTCCGGATTCCCCTTGCTATCCCAGTGGATAGGCATAGTATCCGGCAACTTATCGTACATAATCAAGGATAATACTATTGGGAGCAGACAAATAAGGGTGCTTATTATCAACAGTTTGTCAACCTTCAATTTCATTATTAACACCTCCAAACTGTGTGAACCACAACATTAATTCTTCAAATACCGAAACGTTGATTTCATAATATATATAATTTTTATATTTGGTTTCAAACAACAATCCTGCTTTTTTAAGCTGAGACAAGTGATAGGAAATCGTAGCAGGAGTCATATCAAATTGTTCGGCTATCTCTCCGGCAGACATCTTTCCCTCTTTTAGCATAACCAATATTTTTCTTCTTACCGGATCGGAAAGGGCCTTGAATGTTTCACCAAATCCCACAGTACCACCCCTATCTATTTAGAAAGTTTTCTAAATAGAATATACTATAAAAAATAGAAAATGTCAATATCTATTTCGAAATTTTTCTAAATAGTTTTTCCGTAAAAAATAAGCCATAGCTAATTGAGGGCTTGCCTCAAGGAGCTTCTGTAGTCCATCATATGCTGCTGTTTTTGTTATCGGGGCCACGTAAATGGACTGGTAGGATGGAAAATGAAAGACGGGATATCATTGAAAGAAATAGAAGAAGGGGAAAAAATTAAACAGAAGACATCTATTTTGTTTCCACACCCCCTATAAAAACGAGCGATATCTAAAACTGTCAACTCAACCCTATCACTTTCAGGGGGGAAGTTGATATGTTTCCACTAACAATAAAAAGAAGGGTTTCCTAACATTATCTCCTCCGGCAAAGTAACCGTGAGATTAAACCAATGTGTGGAAACCCTTAATTTATCAGTGTCTTGAACACTCCTATTTCTCTACCCTTGACATCAATACTACGCACTCAACATGGCACGAGCCGCTCGGATTGATGTCTTGGGCTGATTTTTTGCACCTTTCGTTTACGGGAACATGTCAATGAGTTTTTTGCATTTTTTCTGAAAACCAATGTTCATGGTAACATATCGACATAATAATTATAACGCCAACCACTATATTTGTAGTTGACGTTATAATTATTATGACTTTAGTCTGTCTTTTAGCTCTCTTATCTTTGTCTCTATCGTTGAGATTACTTTTTTAAATTCCTCATCACTCTTACCTGTTGGATCATCCAGTCCCCAATCTTCCCTATGTTTACATGGAAGGTAAGGGCATTCCACATTGCATCCCATTGTAATGACTATATCTACCGGAGGGATTTCATCAATGTGCTTTGAATACTGGGTTTTCTCCATGTCTATATTATAAAGCTCTTTCATTAAGCGCACAGCGTCTTGATTGATTTTGTGTTTTGCTTCTGTGCCGGCAGAGTAGCTTTCAAATATATCTCCCGCAAAATACTTGCCAAGCGCCTCAGCTATTTGGCTACGGCATGAATTATGAATACAAATAAATGCGACTTTAGGTTTATTACTCATCGACCATACCTACTTTCTTTCTGGAAACCAGTGCCTTGTATTATTCGCTATCTTTACAAGTATCAACATAACCGGCACTTCAGTAAGCACCCCTACAATGGTAGCAAGTGCAGCCGGGCTTTCTGTGCCAAACAAAGAAATCGCAACGGCAACTGCCAGTTCAAAAAAGTTAGAGGCACCAATCATAGCGGCAGGTGCTGCTATTTCATGTGGAAGCTTTATAGCCTTGCTTGCCAGATATGCAATGAAAAAGATTAGAAAAGTCTGAATAATCAATGGTATAGCTATTAAAACAATGTGCAGAGGATTATTCAGAATTACATCGCCCTGGAATGAAAAGATTATTATTAATGTTAGCAATAAACCTATGGTAGTGATATTCCCAAACTTCGGTATAAAACTCTTTTCAAAGTAATCGAGCCCTCGCTTTTTTGTGATGTAATTACGGGTAATTATACCACCAGCCAATGGGATAACAACAAACAATATTACAGATAGAATAAGGGTATCCCATGGTATGGTTACACCGCCCACACCTAGAAGAAACGCAACTATAGGCGTGAATGCTATGAGAATTATAAGATCGTTTGTTGCCACTTGCACCACGGTATAAGCTGGGTTGCCTTTGGTCAAATAGCTCCATACAAATACCATCGCAGTACACGGTGCCGCTCCAAGAAGTATTGCTCCCGCGAGATAGTCTTGTGCCAATTCTGCCGGGATTAAAGATCTAAAAATTACAAAGAAAAACAGCCATGCAATGCCGAACATGGTAAAAGGCTTTATCATCCAGTTGGTTACCCATGTAACAAATAATCCTTTCGGATTTTTACCAACGTTTTTGATACTCTGGAAGTCAACTTTGAGCATCATCGGATAAATCATGAGCCAAATGAGTATGGCAATAGGGATTGATACATTTGCATACTCGAAACGTCCGAGGAAATCTGGAATTCCTGGTAAGTACATACCGATTAAAACTCCAATAACCATACAAAGTACAACCCATATTGTCAGATATTTTTCAAAAAATCCAATTTTTGCACTGTCATTTTTCCCCATGATATCTTCCCTCTCTATTGCCACGTTTTGTTATCCCCTGACCTTCTGCAGGATTTTAACAACCTCCTCAGTTTTCAGCACCTTGCCGTATGAAACCACTTTACCGTCGATGACAAGAGCAGGGGTTGTCATTACGCCGTAGGATGCAATCCGGGCAAAATCAGTTATATGTTCAATGGTAGTATCCATTCCCAACTGTTCCAAAGCTGCTTTTGTTGCCTCCTCAAGTTGGTTACACTTGGCGCATCCGCTTCCTAGTATCTTCACTCCTGCACCTTGGGATTTAGCGACTTCTGCCTTTACCATGCTTTCCACATCACAATTTCCACCACAGCAACATGAAGTTACTTCTTTTTTATTTTTCTTTCCAAATAACGCCATAATGAATCTCTCCTTTTTATATTTTTTAACTTTCTACGATACGTAAAAAAAACTCAATGAATGAGTATCAGATCATCATAGTTTTCTGTCTTATCCATCAGCAACATTTATCCTCACAAGAACAGCTCGATTTGTTTTTCTTTCCTTCATAAAATTCTTTTAGGTTTTTAGGTAATTCATACTCTTCGCATGAATAACTGATCTCAGCCTGCTCAAATACTGCGTTTAGGATGGCTTTAGCAAGCATTTCTTTCGGAGGCACCTCATAGAGTTCTCCATCATACTCGAACACCCGACAGTTTACATCGGTTCCACTAATGTCACTACAGCAACCGCAGTTATTCTCTACAATTGATTTGCAAATATCATGACCGTTTACACGAATTGTAGGTGAGGAAATAAACTTGTACTGCTCTGCAATTTCTGCTGTTTTCATCTCAATTTTGTTATACTCTACTTCAAATCCAGCAATACTCAGAGTGGGGATAAGTACCTTCATAACCTCATCAAGTGCATTGTCTGTTCCAACACAACGGTCACATGTTTCGCGATCTAGATAGAGATACTCAACAATAATCTTCTTTGCGGATGCCGTTTCGAACTCGCGAGAGCAACAGGATTCCTCTACTAATAGTTCTCCGTTTGGCAGAGTCCGGTAAGTGTTTTCCATGTTTTATTACCTCCTAAACTATCAGTGCCTGAAAAGCATTGAACAAATAACCGATAATTATGATTCCAATTGTACAGATAGCAATAAACAGAGCCAGCAGTTTGGGCTTTATAGCCTTTCGCAACATAATCATTGAAGGCAGCGAAAGCGTGGTTACCGCCATCATAAAAGACAAGATAACTCCAAGCTGTGCGCCTTTAGCAAATAACGCTTCTGCAACGGGTATTGTACCGAATATATCCGCATACATTGGAACACCGATTAATGTCGCCAATATTACCCCAAAGGGATTATTGCTTCCTAGTGCAGTTGACACCCATCCTTCAGGAATCCAGTTATGAATGACCGCCCCGATACCAACACCGATCAAGATATAGGGGAACACCTTCTTAAATGTCGAAAGCATTTGCTCTTTGGCATAAACAAGCCGGTCTTTTCTTGTTAAATTGGGGGATTCTATATCTACGCTACCTGCAGTATATATAAAGCTCTCTACATGCTTCTCCATGTGCAGCTTCTCAATAAGCGTACCGCCGATAACAGCTATTATCAGACCGGCAATAACGTATATGACAGCAACCTTTGCGCCGAAGATGCTCATAAGCAGAACAAGCGAGCCGAGATCTACCATAGGTGATGATATCAGGAACGAAAATGTCACGCCCAAAGGCAGGCCTGCAGATGTAAAGCCGATAAAGAGCGGTATTGAAGAGCATGAACAGAAAGGTGTTACCGTTCCAAGCAGGGCAGCAACCGAGTTGGCTCCGATACCATGAAAACGTCCTAATATCTTCCTGCTTCGCTCGGGCGGAAAATAACTTTGGATGTAGCTAATTATAAAAATCAAAAAACACAAGAGTAGGGTAATTTTAATAACATCATAAATAAAAAATTGAACGCTTCCAATCCAACGGCTAGTCGTGTCAAAACCCAATAAATTAAGTCCTCTGCTGATTAAATCATTTAGCCATTTCATCCCTAGTAACTGACTTTGGAAAAAATCCCAGATTGCCTTCAATGTTTGCATATAATAAAAACCTCGCCTTCTAACTCACAATAACAGTCGGATATTTTCTATTAAAGCCAAATCCTCTTTAACAACATTGATTATTGGATTTTTTGCATAGTTTACAAATACAATCTTCTTTGTCGCTTGTTATGCATACTAAAAAAGTTTTAAGTTCATCTATTTTTTCCATATTAAGCGTATATCTCATCCAGGCACCATCACGTACTGCATTTACAAGTCCGCTTTCAGATAATATCTTCATGTGATAGCTAAGAGTGGATTGGGAAATGCTTAATTTTTCCAATATTTCGCATGCGCACATTTCTCCGCACGATAACATATCAATAATCTTTAATCGCGTTTCATCTGACATAGCCTTAATTGCAGGAACATAATCTTCATATGAATGTTTCATATAATAACCTCCTACATATTTATATGCATCAATGTTATCGAATGTTCTCGATATAATAATAACGAACATATCGATAGTTGTCAATATGATTTTGTTGTAAGTTAACTATAAAAAACGCCGACTAAGATACCACTGCACCTTAATCGGCGGCAAACCCATTTTATATTTTCTATTATTATCGATTCCTGACTTAAACCATTAATACTATTTTATTACAACCTTATAGATTCACTTCTATTTCCAACCCAGACTTAAACTCAACCACTATCCTGTCATCATATACAATGGCTTTTTCAACTAGTTTTCTGACCAGTTTATCATCAAACTCCGTAATATCACCGGTTTGCATATTAAGAAAGTCCGTCATCTCAGCAATCCGATCCCTTTTATCTTGACGGAGAGCGTTTCTCGAAAGTGTTTCTTGCCTTAAGTCCCGCAAACGGTAAATCTCGTTGACAATATTATCGTATGCTTCCTTTGAATTTGCCTTTTGGATCAAATCGGTTTGGAGTTCTTCCAGCCTTTTATCAATATCTGCCGTACTCTCATCCAAATCCTCGCTTAATACGGTTTCAATATTCTTCTTCAGTATGGCCAGAAAAGAGTTTTTTCCGCTGACTGCTACATTGATGGCTTCTACAATTTTCTCTTTAAGCGTATCTTCAAGTATAGTGGAAGCGGTACAAAACAAACAGGTGTTTTCCAATCGGCTAACGCATCTCCATACGATTGATTTCTTTCCTCGGTTATTCCAATGAACCCTGCGGAATATTTCATGACACCGTTTGAAACTGCGATTTTTCGCGCGTGACCCCCCGCCCGTTTCCGGGGTGAAAAGCG
>FZPS01000122.1_pt27 | contig 149116 bp, 156 predicted proteins | sample 1817821 | NCBI WGS metagenome assembly FZPS01 (sample SAMEA104158645, study PRJEB21678) | metagenome | place: Germany | collected 2015-04-21 | reverse complement strand
AGAGGAGGAGGACTATTGCCGCACACCACTGGAATCGTATGGCTAATATTCCATCATATCAGCCACATTTCACCGAATAGGGCATTATCCTCTCGGATCCTTGTAGCTAAAGTTAGCGCATATGGGGCTCGCCCCCTCCCCGCACGAGGCACGACCCACGAAACCCTCGTCCCTGTAGCGGGGCAGTGCCCGGGAGTATATCCGGTGGAAAGCCGTCCTCCAGGATGCAAACCCCCGGATAGTGTGAAAAAGATCGATCTCCTCCGTTGAGAGTGCCGGTAATTGAGAATTACTGCACTATTGCCCGCGTGAGTGGGTTGGTCCCCTGTTCACGGGCGGAGGTGTGACTGCTGTGCAGGTACGTTCCCGCGGACCTGGGGGTCGCACCGACAGATTGACATAGCAATCGTTCAGGAATCTGAACATATGTTCGACAATATGAACATACTCTCCGGAGCCTCGTTCACGCTTCTCCGGTTCCTGAGCAGACACTATCACGACGGCTACTATGTCCGCGAGCTCGCCCGGATGCTCGGGATAGGAGTGGGTTCGGCCAGTGAGACGCTTGCTCGCCTGGCGGAGGCGGGTCTGGTACACCGTGAAGAGCGTGGGCGCATTGTGGTCTACCTCTGCGGGGCTCTCGGGGCATGAGCGGGAGGACTCCCTCCGCAAGGGGGGAGGGAAATCGCGGCGCCCCTTCTTCACTTTCGGGCCGCACGGCTCTTCTTTATGCCAGCGGAGGGTCAACATGATCCTATCGTATGCTGCGGAGGTACCGGTACCGGCTGTATCCAACCGAGGATCAGAAGACCCTGATCGCCCAGCACCTTGGGTGCTGCCGGTTTGTGTACAACTGGGCGCTTGCCCGCAAGAATCAGGCGTACCACGACGAGGGCATCAGCCTCTCCAAATACGACCTCATAAACCAGCTCCCCACGCTCAAAGCGGAGTTGCCGTGGCTCAAGGAGGTCAACGCCCAGTCGCTGCAGCAATCGATCATCCATCTTTTCCGCGCGTTCACGAACTTCTTCGAGGGTCGTGCCGAAGAACCGACCTTCAAGGAGAAACACGCCCTCGAGCAGGCGTTCACGGTCCCGCAATCCTACACCGTGGACTTCAAGCGCGGCACCGTGAAGCTCCCGAAGATCGGTTTGATCAAGGTCAAGTATCACCGCACCTTCACCGGAACGATGAAGTCCGCGACGGTGATCCGAACTTCGACCGGCCGGTACTTCCTCAGCATCGTGGTCGAGGACGGCCGGAAGCCGCCGAAGCCCGCCGATCCGGTTCTGGATCAGACGGTCGGGATCGACCTGGGGCTTGCGCATTACGCCGTCCTCTCGACCGGGGAGAGGGTGGAAAACCCACGAAACCTTCGGAACGCCCAGCAGCGGCTAGCCGTGCTCCAGCGGCGGCTCGCCCGCAAGCAGAAAGGATCCAAAAATCGGAACAAAGCCCGGCTCAAGGTTGCCCGGTGTCACCAGAAGATTGCCGATCAACGGCGGGACTTCCAGCACCAGCTCTCTTCTCGACTGGTCCGCGAAAACCAAGCACTGGCTGTTGAGTCCCTGAACGTGGACGGCATGGTGAAGAACCACTCTCTTGCGAGATCGATCAGCGATGCCGGATGGGGGACGTTCCTTTCGATGCTGGCGTACAAGTGTCAGGAGGCCGGGAAGACCCTGCTGCAGATCGGGGTGTTCGAACCGTCCTCGAAGACCTGCTCAGTCTGCGGCTACCGGAAGGCCGATCTGACGCTGAAGGACCGGGAATGGACGTGCCCGGACTGCGGGACGACCCACGACCGGGACCCGAACGCCGCGATCAATGTCAAACAATTCGCACTTGCAGGCGCGGAACGCGCCGAAGAGCCTGTGGACCCGCTCCCGGTGGGGAGGGGGATGAAGCAGGAAGCCCCCTGCGCAAGCGGGGGGTAGTTCACCGGGCAGCGATGGAGAGCCCGCTCCTCCGCGAAGTGAAGATCTGTGCCACACTCATCGAACTCAACCCGCTGATCCTTCGCCTGCGGGGCGACGTAACGAGGGTGATCCTCTTCGGGAGCACGGCGACCGGCGACGATACCTACGAGAGTGATATCGATCTCCTCATCGAGACAGTTGATGCAAGGGCTGTAGCAGAGAGCATCGCCGTGGTCGAGGCCGGGCTCGACCGCGAGATATCGCCGCTCATCCTCACGCCCGGAGAGTTTCGGTCCCTGAAGGCGACCGATCCGGCTCTCTACGAGCGGATTCTTGCGGGAAAGGTCCTGATCGAGGAGGAGTAATGAAATATCGGTTTGAACGGTGCCTGCAGCGGGGAAAGATTGTCCGCATCCCGATCGACCATGAACTGGTCGCAAAGGAGCTGCGGGAAGCGGAGCAGGATCTGGCTGTTGCAGAGCATTCTCTCACAGAGGGGAATATGAAGTGGGCGATCATCCAGGGCTACTACGCACAGTTTCACGCCCTACGTGCCCTTGTCTTTTCTGGAGGATACCGTGAGAAGAGCCATTCGTGCCTCCGGTATGCCGTCGAGGCTCTCTATGTCGACGAAGGCCTTCTCCCGGCATCGGTACTCGAAGACTTCAACTTCGCCATGCGCACGCGGGAAGGTGCGGATTATGGCTGTGTTTACTCAGAAGCCGATGCTCGGCGAGCGTGGTGACATCGGCGAGCGTGGTAGTGGATCAGATCGGGCGATTGCTCGATTGAGACAAGGAATGACGGGAAGAGGCCAACGCTGCAGGGTGGTGATGGCGGCCCCCCTCCCGCCGGGGTTCACCGGACCCGGGCAACTTTTGTCGGGTAGGCCAGTTTGTAGTCGACCTCCCGTTCATCGATATACGCTCTCTGGTTGACGTAGCCCTTGACGTAGGGCCTGACCCTGGCATCGAACCTGATCACGTCCCCTTCCTGCAGGTCCCCGAGGCTCTCAAACCCCTTTGTGTAATTGAACCAGAGATGGTCGGTGACCGGGTTGCCGTCGCTGTCCCGGACATCGACAAGCAGCACCGTCACGTCGTAGGTGATCCACTCGTCCCCGACCTTCTTTGGCCGGTAACGGTCCTTCTTCCCGAACCGCGCAAACGTTCCGGTGAATGTCTTTCGCTCCCCCTCGATCCGTTTCAGTTTCGGTCTCATGATCTCACCGTTCCCGGCCGAACCCCCGTAGTCAACGAGGGTTGCGCCTTCGCAACGCCTTATGCTCAATCGGAGTGGTCTGATATATCGTTTGCGTAAAGCAGGGCGAACGTGTTCGCCCCCCCCTGCCATAGCCGGAGCAGCTGAATGGTACATCGTGTCATCCTTAGAAACGTTTGTCGCGTGCTGGAATGGGCACTCTGGTCTCACGCGAAGCGCGCCATGAGCCTTCGGCTCATAGATGAGCATGAAAACCGGCTATGGCCGGCCCATATTGGGAATAGCCGCCTCTTCGAGCGGGCGCTCTCCATCCCCATAGAGTGGTTTTCATCCCAACCGCGAAGGACGCGAAGTTCGGTTGCTGGACGGTATCGTCCCCTTCGCGCACTTCTGCGTGACGCAACAATCGCGTGGAAATAGTAGATGCAACGATCCACTACAACAGCATCGTCGTCATCAGCGGAATCGTAACAAGCGACCCGATCGTCGAGACAAAGACGATCTGCGACGCAAGCCGGGCATCGCCGCCGTACTGCTCCGCAAAGATGACGGTGTTTGCGGCGGCGGGCATCGCCGCCATCGTGATCATGACGCCGTTGATGAGGGGATCGGCAAAGATCGGGGAGAAGAGGCAGCAGTAGGCCACCGGGACCGCGAGGAGGAGGACGGCGCTCGCTGCCCAGATCCGCCAGTCCCCGACCATCTCCCGGGCCGGGAACGTCGCGAGCATCGCCCCGACGATGATCATCGCAAGCGGCGTGGTCACGCCGCCGAGGAGGCCGATCGCGTCGATGAACGGGGCCGGGATCTCCACCGACCCGAGGAAGAGGAGGAACCCGGCGGCAGAGGCCGCGATCCCGGGGTTCGCAAGCAGTCTCGGGTCAAACCCCCCCTCCCGCTCCCCGGTGAGCATCGCTATCCCGACCGAGAAGACGAGGACGTTGAAGACGAGGTTGAAGATGGCGACGTAGAAGAGGGAGTCGGCGCCGAAGAGCGTCTGGGCGACCGGAAACCCCATGAACCCGACGTTCCCGAAGACGATCGCGAACTGGAAGACTCCCCTCTCCGACGAGGTCATCGGCATCGCCCTCGAGGTGACCCGGGCGACGGCGAACGAGAGGATGAAGAAGACCACGGTCGCGAGGAGCAGGGTCTCGGCGCCGGCGAGGCGTGCGGGGGTGAAGGGCACCTGCATGGATGCGATGATCAGTGCCGGGAGGGTGATGTTGATGAGGAGCCCGGAGAGCCCCCGGGTGGCCCCGGGATCCATGATCTTTGTGGAGACGGCGACGTAGCCGGCGGCGATCAACAGCACCAGGATGAAGATCTGGTCGGCGACGACCAGGAAATCAGTGACCATACCGTCCATGAATGAAGGCGCTCCCTCTTGATCCAGCAGTATGGGTCCTGATAACCCTTTACGGTTCTGCCGCAGGAGGTTTTTTTTATCTATCGGCAGGGATTAATCTCGCCGTATGCCCGAAAAACCGTTCTCCCTTGCTGCATCGGCGCTCATCCGGGACGGCGCAGGGAGGGTTCTCCTCCTAAAGCGTGCCGCCGACGACCCCATCAACCCGGGGAAGTGGGACCTCCCCGGGGGAACGCTTGATCCCGGCGAGACCTTTGACCGTGCCCTCCGGCGGGAGGCCAGGGAAGAGACCGGGATGCTGGTCACCCTCAGGCACGTCGCGGGTGCCGGGGACCTCGACCTCCCGATGAAGAGGATCGTCTACCTGGTCATGGCCTGCGATGCCGACAGGACCGGGGTCAGCCTCAGTCCGGAGCACGAGGACTACACCTGGGCCGTGCCCGGGGAGGCGGCGGCGATGGACCTTGCGGAGCAGTTCCGGGGGTTGTTTGAGGGCGGGGGGTGAACCAGAGCGTTGACTTGGTCGGCGGTCTTCCGCCGGGGCCTAGCCCCGAGATGGGCTGAGGGACAACCCAAAATGTAGGTCGGCGACACAGAAATCGTTTATAGAAGAATGCCGAGATCCCCTCATCCAATGAAATGATCGGGTGATCGGGATATGGGAGAAATCAGATTAGGACTACCGGACCTGCTGCTGGCGTCACTGCTCATCGGGGCGTTCTTTGTTCCGGTGGTCTCTGCCGGTGGGGAGAGCACAAACTGGCTTGATACCTTTGACGAGTGGGTCACACCCCGGGATATGTCGATGTACAACAAGCCGATAGTTACGAAAGAGCCGGTGCGCCCGGGCCCCGAAGACCTGGCCGGGCACCCCGGCATGATCCTGCTCGGGGAGAACGTGACGTTCCCTGATATCGCATCTGTGACGGTGTCAGGCCTCCCGTCCGGTCCTACGGTTGGCGTGGTCGTGGCCGATCCTGCGTACTTCACCCCGGTCCCGCCGGCCGGTGAGGTGAACCTCACAAACCTCCCGCCCCTCCGGAGGTACGACCTCATGACTGCTGACCCGGCGGCGTTCGTCGCTGCCGCGGGTTCGGGGAGCCCGATGACGCTCCGCCTCCCCGGCCGGGAGTTCGTGCTCAACCTCGAATCGGTGCCGGGCCCCGTTGCAGAAGGCGCCCGGGCTTTTGTTAAGAACGAGTCGGGCACGTTCGCCGTCGCCCTGCCCCGCATCTCGTCCTTTGAGGGGACGGTCGCCGGGGAACCCGGGAGCTCCGCATCCTTCACAGTCGGCAGCGACGTGATCCTCGGCACAATCAGGAGTGATACGACGTTGCTCGTCATCGCCCAGGCCGGGACCGTCGAGATCGACGGGGAGCAGAAGGTCGTGCACGTCATCTACGACGAGCGGGACGTCATCCCGAGATTCCGGCCCCTGGCGACCGATCGCTGCGTGCCGCCGGACGGGGCCGGGGGTTCTCCGGACGTTACCGGAAACCGGATTGCAAGCCTCGCAAAGAGCCTGATCGACGCTATGAGGCCGGGAAGAGCCTGATGACTGAGGGGCTGCTGGTGCAGGGGTACCGGCCGGCCCCTGGCTAACCCTGATTCACCGGAGAACAAGGCTCCCGGTCTCCGCGGCCCTTCGGTCGCCCTCGCTACAGGAGACGGTCCAGCGGTAGGTGCCCGGCCCCTCCGGCTCCAGCCAGAACCCGATCTCCTCTCGCCGGGAGTCGTTGAGGACCGGCACATCAAAGAAGCGGCGGTCGGACTTCCGGTCTCCAGGACCGTCTGTCCGGAATCCCACCGTCCGCAGGAACGCATCCCCAGTGTCCCGGTAGCCGCATCCCACTGTGATATGGTAGATCTCGCCGGGAGTGTAGTTGTAGGTGTAGGTGCGGGCCGACGCGGAGCAGGTTACCCCGCCGGTCTCATCGACCTCCAGGAGTCCGCCGTCGAGGTCAACCATCCCATACTGCAGGAGGAAGAAATCGGTCCGGTCGGCCCCGAGGACCGAGCCGTCGGCTCCGTAGGCCACGGCCGTGAAGGAGTGCGGCCCCCGGACCGGGATCACCGCTAGGCCGTTTTCGAGATCCCGGATCAGGACCCCGTCAAAGTAACCGTCGACCCGGGCGACCTCTTCCGGTCGGTCGAGGTGGTAGGAGAGCGGGATGGCCTCTGTAGTGAAGTTGGCCGCTGATTCGTCACCCGGGTCGGCTCTCCAGGGAATAGCGATGCCGCTCTCCGATACGGCCGGCGGCGCGATCTCCGCCCCCTCTCCCGTGGCCGTCGCAACCGTTCTCGTCCCGGTGGGGCCGTAGGCGACCGCCTGCACGGTGTGTGGACCTTTCGGGAGGGTGACCGACCCGGACGGGAGCATCCCGAGGCTGGTTCCGTCGACGATCACCTCAACCAAGGCATTATCCGCGGTCGTGAACATCACCGTTCCGTTCTCGACCCAAAGATCGATCTCAGGCTCGTCGCCGGCCGCATCAAGCCCCACAACCGTTCCGGCGACGATCCGTGCACACTCGGCGGCGAGGGTGTAGTTGAGCCTCTCCGGCCGGTCATCGGGGGTATGGGTGATCGGGTAGCTGTCGCGCTCGTAGATGCGGAGCACCGGTATCCCGGTGGCACGGAAGGCGTGCGCATCCTCACGTGCCAAGAGCAGCAGTTGCTCCGGTGTCTCCTCGATGCACGCCGACGGCGGGAGCGCGTCAAGGATCCACCGATGCTGGGGGAGCGCTGTCGTCAGCAGACGGTCACCGGAGGCGATGCAGTCGAGGTTGATCGCGACGACGATCCGGTCGTGGAGGTCCGGGTTATCGGCGAGCCATCGTGTGCTCCCTTCAAGCCCGGTCTCCTCACCACCGAAGGTGATGAAGTAGATCGTCTGATTCAAGGGGGTGTCGTTGAGGATCCTGGCAACCTCAAGCATCGTTGCGACGCCCGCGGCGTTGTCGTCGGCGCCGGGCGTCTCCGGGACGGCGGTGTCGTAGTGCGCAGAGATGACGACGATCCGGTCGGTCGCCCCCTCCCTGACGCCGATGATGCTCGAAGCGAGACTGAGCGGCGGGTCGAAGTAGCAGTTGGTATAGGCAAACCTCGCGGTGCCGACCGAGAGCCCGCGCTCCTCCATCGCGGTGGCGATATAGGTCGCCGCTGCTGTCCGTTCTTCCGACCCCAACGCTCGCTCGAATGTGCAGAGATCGTACGTCATCTCCTCGATCCTTGCGGGATCGGCCGTGAGGTCATCGAGGGCGGCCGCCGGCACGATCCCGGCGAGCACGATCAGGAGCACGGCACCGGCCGTCCGTAAAGATAGTTGTTGCATGATTCTGTCTCCCCGGCTGCGTAGCACCCGGTGTCCTGATTAGAGGGTTCGCCGCCGTGTTATAAGTGATCTCCGGCTTGATGGACGATGGTTGGTGTTCACCCCTCCATGTTCGTATTAAAGCGAACAATTTATGCTGAGAGAGGCACCACTCAAGATCATGGCATTCATGAAGTGGTCCGATGACCTCTCCGTCGGCGTCAAAGAGATAGACGGCCAGCACCAGCAGCTTGTATCGTTCATCAACGACCTCCACGGCGCGATGCTCGCAAAACGCGGGAAAGATGTTCTCGGTAAGGTGCTCGCAGACCTTGCCGCCCATACCCAGTATCACTTCTCGGCCGAGGAGCAGTATATGCAGAAATTCGGCTATGCCGGTCTTGCCACGCACCGGCGCGAGCACCAGGCCTTTGTCGCGAAGGTCGGTGAGTTTGCGCAGGGGTTCGAGGAAGGCAGGCTCGGCCTCTCGATTCAGGTCATGAACTTCCTCAGCCAGTGGGTGGCGACTCACATCCGGGGGTCGGATACGCGCTACACCGACTGCTTCCATGAGCATGGCCTCTCCTGACCGGCGCGATATGCACGTTCCCGACACAGAAAAGGTATAAGGGCCGGGGCGAAAGCCTCACTGTGCGGATGCCGGAGCCGGCTCTCTGCAGGGGAGCATGCCTCTCTCTTCCCTCCACGGTTGGTCGTGCAATTCCTGGCATCCGCACCGAGGAACTGTCATGAAACACATACTCCCTACCCTTCTCTTGCTCTGCTGTCTCCTTGCCGCTGCCGGGTGCACCGGCACGGAACCGGCGGCGGTCACGCCCACGTATGCAGGCACGCTCGATGAGTTCTGTGAGGTCTTCGGCCCCGAGACCCCCGTGCCGTCCTACCTCCCCGAAGGCTACGTCTTCGAAAACGCCACCCGCTCTTCCGACGGCGGCGTCACGCTCACCTACAGCAGCACCGCCGGTGACCTCCGGATAACACGGCTCTCGTCCCCGGACGCCTCGTGCCCCGGCCCGACAGTCGCCGGGAACAAGGATTGGATCGTCCAGGGTGACGGCATCGAGGGCCGGTTGGTCTATGAGAACGACGACTTCTCAGAAGGCTCTTCCTGGTTGTTCCGGTGGAGCTGGAATGACGCCGCCTTCTGCATGACGGGGAGCCTCCCTGAGGGTGAGATAACGAAGGTCGCCTCATCGATCGTCGAGTGATGACCGGAACGACCGCGGACCTGCCGGGAGGATCCTATCTCTGCTGTTCGGCGCGGCCTTGGTTCGGGGCTCTTACTGACTGTTTTTTGGCAGCAAAGCGATCGGACAGACTCGACGTGTAAATGCGTGCCACAGGAAAGATATATAGAAGAACGTTGACTTCTCACGTGTGGATACCAAAATCGGTGTCCCGTAATGCGCGGGGGCCGCCCATCCCCAGGTCTGACGCCCGGATGACGCACCCCGCGTGCCCGGAGGCAAAGGGATGTACGCATTCTCCGTACTTGAATGTATGCTCCGTCCCGCCTCCGTGAGATAAAGCGAGATAGGAAGATGAGAGTAAAAGTCAAAATGCAAGTCTCCGCGATGCTCTTCGCGTTGGTATTGATGGGGTCAGCAATTGTATCTGTCGCGAGCGCACTGGATAACAGGGAGTTGCTAGAAGAAAATTACGTTTCTGCTGAAGTTGCACTAAAGAATTCGGAAAGAGTGGTCAATAACTTCGTAAATTCAGGTGCATATTCAGTAGATAATATGTCTGGAAAAGTAAGCCTTAATCCGAACTCCCTCTTGATCTATGATATACATGGGATTCCTTTGTATCACCGGTTCTCTATTGAAGACGAAAACAAAGAGATTGGTATAATTAAGGCTGCGGCATCCAAGGTTCTTGGGTGTACGGTCTGTACAATTGAGGAAACACCTTCCTCCTTAGATTACGAGATGGCAGCGGCAAATGCGAAAATGGTATTTATGCAAAAAAATGAAAATATGAAGTTTATTTCAGCGGTGCCTGTCTGCTATAGGTATCCCGAGATTGGAATAATGGTAAATTGTTACAACGCCTCATCAGAAAGAGAAGAGTGCATTATTATTGACGCTCGCGATTATTCCGTCGTATTGGACGACTCCTGTAATCACATGAATGTCCCCGGTGTTTGGTCGGTCTATGATGAGATTCCTCTATGTGAATATCCAAAGAGGATACAGCAGTGGAATAATGAGAACTCATATGGTGGGAATGAGCCCGGCCTCTCTAAAGCTACCCTGGAATATAGAAAGATCTGGAACATTAACAATCTGGTGGGCCAGCCCAACGAATGGTGGTGCGCCGTTACATCTGGGAAAATGATTGCACAGTGGTTCTGCGTGGATCATGATCTAAACCATATAGCTGATGAAATGGAGGCATGGGATGATTCGACGACGCCCCCCTCACCAGCCGGGGTGATATGGGAGAATCAAAAGCACTATTATGGCTATGACAGTTCTCCGCCCGATCATCTCGGTAGATACCTCACAAGTTATTGGAACAACTACATGGTTACATGGGATACGGCCTATAATCATATCCAGACGCACGGTGATCCGCTAACATCTTCTGTTCCAGCGCATGTAAGAGTGTGTGCTGGATGGGCCCGAAATGCTGATGGGGACAAATATTTGTACATATTCGACCCTGGTCCGATAAATGAAGGGAGTATCCATTGGGAGAATTGGGAATCCATTCCACACCGCGGGTATATTTTGGTTGCTTAAAATCATCCTTTTTGGAGTTGCTTTCGGTGAAGAGAAGTTCAAAATAGGTGACGGGTACGCTCATATAAGTCGGAGTGATTAAAATGACCAATTTCCCAAACATCGAACCCCTAAGGGCAGCGCCATGACCCGATGGAGTCTTGCAGCCGTTGCTGCCGGCATCGCATGCATCGTGATCGCGAGCACGGTTCTCCTGTGCGCTCCACCGCCCGAGGCGGAGCCTGGAGACCCGTACCTCGTCGCGGAAGAGATCGCCCGCGATCATGCGACCGCAGCACTCGTCGAGTTCATCGTCGCGGGCCCCGGGCTCACTGAAGGGGTGGCCTGGCGGAACGCGACGATCGGGGCCGGGCCCGTGCTCTTTGCCGATCGCAACGGGAGGCCGTTCGTCTATCACTACCCGGTGGAGAGCGGCGGCACGACGATCGGGAGCATCAAGATCGCGGCCCGGACGGTCCTCGGCGGTCCGGTGATGGATTATGGGACCACGCCGCCGACGGCCTTCGACCCTGATGACGCTGTATCCAGGGCTATCGCCGCAACAAAACGTATGTATCCCGGCTGCAGTGTCAGGGACGCCCGCCCGTGCTACGCCTCGCCGGTCACCGGCGTCCTGGTGCGTGCAGTAACCGCTGCCGGCACGGAAACATGCCTTCTGTTCGATCCGGCATCAGGGAGGATGGTGGATGAATGGGTGCCGACAGAAGAGGATGCAGTCGTCGTCGACCATCTCGGGCGCATCCTCGGTCAAGATGAGGCCGAGGGGAGGGTCGCCGCATGGCACGACGCCGATGTGCGCTATCGTGGGACCCTCTCGTTTGCGGAACGCCATGGGATCAATCTCCGGCAACCGCTCTCTGAGGAGGATTTTGAACGCTACGTGGATTTCTTCAGGAACCTGACGGTATCGCCGGCCCCCGACACCCCCATACCCAAACCGGATACGGCCGCATGGGAGAGAGAACTGGAAGAGTGGCAGCAGAGGGCTGATTGGTGTATCGGCGTTGCCTATGATGCCGAATTGCCTGACGACGAGGTCTTTGCCGTAATCGAGGAGCACCTTGGGGGTTCCCCTCCAGGCGGGATCCGGACGAGCCCTGGTGGCTCCTGGCTCTGCCTCAACGCGACGACCGCAGAATTCGCCGGATACCGTGTCATTCTAGAGAACCATACGGTTGTCAGGATAACCGACGCCAGTGAGGCTTTCTTCATGAGCGTCATTGAGAACCCAAAGACCGTGGGGGACCGTACGCTGTGGCTCTTCGACATCGGCCAGAAGAACCTGTCCGGGATGACCTCGGGGGAGATCACCGACCTGCTCCTCGCTGAGGGCGTCCCGGTAGAGAGAATCCGGATCGCCTACATGCGGGCATACTCCGGAGACCGAGACGGGCGGGAGCAGTTTGCGCAGGGGTTGAACGCGGATGCGCGCCTGCTCTTTGTGATGAAGGAATACCTCACGTGAGCGTTAACCGCCCTCGCCCCCGCCTGTTGCATCCGGGGCACCGGCGGGGGCTTTGGGCATCTCCATCGCCGAATAACAACCCTTAAGATGGATCTTAAGAGAGGTACTATTCAAATGCTCGATCAGTTCAAGGGCTGCCTCCTGGGGGCTGCCATCGGCGATGCGCTCGGCATGGCGCGGGAGAGCACACCCCCTGATTTTCAGCGCCTCCATGGGGGGTACCGCCGGGCCTGGCGGGGTCACCCGAACGCCGGGCTGAAACCCGGGCAGTTCACCGACGACACCCAGATGATGCTCCTCGTCGCCGGCATGCTCGTTGACGGAACCTACTCTGAGCAGGGGTATGCGGCGGCCCTTGCCCGGATGTACATGAACGAAGAACTCCGGTTCCCCGATGGCGCTGTGGAGGCCGCGTGCCGGCACCTCCTCCTCTCCGGTAAGCAACCGGCTGGTGTTGCCTCCAACACCTCCGGCTGCATCAGCATCTCCATACCTTTTGCGCTTGCCTACAGTGACCCGGTCGACGTGATCGAAAGGGTGGTCCAGGCCTGCAGTGTCACCCACACCCACCCGGCGGCGCACGCCGGCGCGGTCACCGTCGGGCTGCTCATCCACCATGCTGTCCGCGGCCGTCCCGACGCACTCTCCCTCGCCAGGGAGCATGCCACTTTCGAGGACGTCACCCTCGGCAACAAGATCCGCGCCGCCGTCCGCCTCGCAGACGAGGGGATCAGCCTCGAGAGCGCGCTATCGGTGATCGGGAACGGCGTGGCAGTCTACCAGACCGTTCCGCTCGCTTTCTTCCTTATCCACCGTATCAAGGACGTCCCCACCCTCCTCTATACCGCGGCGCATGTCGGGGGGAACACCGACACCATCGCGCTCATCTGCGGAGCCTACGCTGGTGCAACCTTCGGGAAATCCTCGTTGCCCCCGGATCTCCTCGAAGGACTCGAGATCCGGGACGAGATCGAAGCGATGGCTGCCCGGCTCTACGAGCGGCACACTACAAAACCTTAAGATTCTGTAAAAGAGAAAACTTTCTTATGGAAATTGCGATTATCGGTGCATCCGGATACACCGGCGGCGAGTTAATGCGGCTCCTGCTGAACCACCCATCTGCAGATGTCGTCACCGTGACATCCCGGAAACTGGACGGCACCCCCGTCGCCTCGGTCCATCCCCATCTCAGGGGACTGACCGATCTCGTCTTCCGGGACACCGAAGTCGGCGATATCGATGCCGACTTTGCTTTCCTTGCCGTACCGCACACGGCGGCGATGAAGGTTGCCGGGACGCTTGCAGAACGGGGGATCAGGACCGTCGACCTCTCTGCCGATTACCGGCTCCCAAAGGATGTCTACGAGAAGACCTACGGCGTGCGCCATGAGGCCTACTTCGAGGCCCCCTACGGTCTCGTCGAACTCCACCGCGACGAGGTCAGGGGTGCCTCTTTCGTCGCGAACCCGGGATGCTTCCCGACCGGGGCGACGCTCGCAGCTGCCCCACTCGCGAAGTTCGCCCACACCATCATCTACGATTCAAAGACAGGGGTCACCGGTGCAGGCAATACCCCATCTGAGACCACCCATTTTCCAAACGTCGGCGACAACTTCAGCGCTTACAAGTGGACGAACCACCGCCATCTTGCTGAGATGAAGCAGGAGGCGGCCCGGCTCGGTTCAAGTGCCCGGTGCTACTTCACCCCCCACCTCCTCCCGGTGAACCGGGGCATCCTCACGACGGCTCACATCCTCCTCCGTGAGCCGATGGAGCAGGAAGAGGTTGAGGCGCTCTACCAGAAGTTCTACAAGGATGAGTTCTTTGTCCGCTACCAGAAGCCTACCCTTGCCGCCGTGCGGGGGACTAATTTCTGCGATGTGGCGGTGGAGAGTGAGGGCGACCGGGTCGTTGCGATATCAGCGATCGACAACCTTGTCAAGGGCGCAAGCGGCCAGGCGATCCAGAACATGAATCTGATGTGCGGGTTTGCGGAGGATGATGGTCTCCGCTTCGCCGGCATGAGCCCATGAGGTGGCGGCTGTGGCTGTGCTGGTCAAGGATATCATGACCCCGGATCCGGTGACCGTCCAGGTCGACTCACCGATCCGCGAGGCGGCAGGATTGCTCAGGAAGTACCATATTGGCGGACTCCCCGTCATGGAGGGCGACCGGGTGGTGGGAATCGTCACCGAGACCGATATCATATCGCTTCTCGATACCGGCGATCTCTCGAGCGACCTCTGGCTCCCGTCGCCGCTCGAGGTGATCGAGATTCCTATCAGGGAGTTCATCAACTGGGAGAAGACAAAGCGGGCACTTACCGATATCAGCGATATGGAGGTGCGGCGGGTGATGAGCACCCCGGTAATCACCATCGACGAAGAGTCCGATATCGTCGATGCGGCCTCCCTGATGCTCAGGAAGAGGATCGCACGCCTTCCGGTGCTCCGCGATGGGAAGCTTGTCGGGATCGTCACCCGGGCAGACATCGTCCGGGGCATTGGGGCGTCAGCCGGGGAGGAGGAAGAGGCGTGAAGAGCATCTGTGCGGTCAGGGGCGTCAGCGCCGCCGGGATCAAGGAAGGTAAATTCGGGCTTGCGCTGATCCGGGCGAGTGGGACCGCGGCCGGGGTCTTCACCTCGAATAAGGTGCGGGCCGCTCCGGTCGAGGTGATGGTAGACCGTATGCGCCGAGGCAGACTCGACGCCGTCGTCGTGAACAGCGGGTGCGCAAACGCCTACACCGGCAGGCGAGGGATCCGCGACGCAGTGGAGATGTGCGCTATCGCGGCCGAATCCCTCGAGCTCGACCCGGATGCGGTCGGCGTCGCGAGCACCGGGGTGATCGGCCGCTACCTCAACCTCCCGCTCATTCGGGATCAGTGCGAGCGGATAGCCCCGCTCCTTGCCCGCAACGGCGATGCTGAGGACGCGGCGGCCCGGGCGATCATGACCACCGATACCTTCCCGAAGCATGCTCTCGTTGAGACCGAATCGTTCTCTGTCGGCGGGATCACCAAGGGGAGCGGGATGATCGCCCCCAACATGGGGACGATGCTCGCGTTCATCTACACCGATGCTGAGGTCGAGGCCCCGGTCCTCCATGATATCCTCCGCCAGGCGGCACGGCGGTCCTTCAACCGTGTCGTGGTCGACGGGGATACGAGCACGAACGATGTGGCCCTCTGCACCGCGACGGGGGCTGCAGGAAAGGTGGATCGAGGTGAACTCGCAAGGGCTGTCGAGGACGTCTGTCGCAACCTCGCGGTCCAGATCGCCCGCGACGGTGAGGGAGCGACAAAACTCCTTGAGGTCACGGTTCGTGGCGCCGCTGACGAGGACTCAGCCGTCGCCGTGGCGCGGACAATCGTCGCCTCCCCGCTCGTCAAGACTGCTATCTACGGCGAGGACCCGAACTGGGGCCGGGTGATCGCGGCCGCCGGTCGGTCAGGCGCGGATTTCGACCCCTATGCGGTCTCGCTCCGGGTCGGGGGGGTGCCCCTCGTCGTCCGCGGCGAGATCGTCGCCGACCTCGGAGCGGCGAAGACCGCGATGCGTGGCGATACCGTCTCCTTTGACCTCGACCTTGCTGCGGGCGATGGGGAGGCGACAGCGTGGGGATGCGACCTCACTGAGAGATACGTGGAGATCAACGGGAAGTATACAACATGAAACGAGAAGACGTGCTGATGGAGGCCCTTCCCTACATCCAGAAATTTTACGGGAAGACAATTGTGATCAAGCTCGGCGGCCACGCGATGGTCGACCAGAACATCCTTGAGACAGTGATCAGGGATGCCGTCCTCCTCCGCTACGTAGGGATGAAGGTCGTCCTGGTTCACGGTGGTGGCCCCGAGATCACCGCAAAGATGCGAGCAATGGGCAAGGAACCGAAGTTCGTCGGCGGGCTTCGGATCACCGACCCTGAGACCCTGGAGATCGCCCAGATGGTCCTCGTCGGCAAGATCAACGATGGGATCGTCTCCCTGATCGCGAAGTGCGGGGCCCGGGCGGTTGGGATCTCAGGTAACGACGCAAACCTCCTCATCGCCCGGAAGATGGAGCCGCAGCGGGTGATGGTGGGGGATGTCGTCCAGGAGGTGGATCTCGGCCATGTCGGCGAGATCGAGGAGGTCGACCCCGAAGTGCTCCATTGTCTCCTCGCCCAGGGTTATATCCCGGTGGTGGCGCCGTTGGCCCTCGACCGACAGGGCGGATGCCTGAACATCAATGCTGATACCGTGGCCGCCGAGATCGCGATCGCTCTAAGGGCATTCAAACTGGTCAATCTCACGGATGTGGACGGGGTGATGAACGCCGACCGGACCTCGATCTATCACCGGCTGACCATTGCCGAAGCAGAGGCGATGATCAGTGACGGGACGATCGCTGGCGGGATGATCCCGAAACTCGAGGGGTGTATGAAGGCGGTCAAGAACGGTGTCGTGAGCGCCCACGTCGTGAACGGCAACCGGGAGCACAACCTGCTCCTCGAGCTTTTCACAGACGAGGGTGTTGGGACGATGATCACCCTTTGATCCTCCTTCTTTTCATGATCAACCCACGCGAAGGTCGCGAAGTTCGGCAGATAGGGTGTGTGACCTCCTCTTCGCGATCTGCATCTCTTCTCACGGCAGGTCGCCGTCCCCGGCGCACTCCCGTTGTTGCTCTTCGTTCATCTCGATCAAGATCTCGAAGATCTTCCGGACAGCGACCGGGTCGATCTGGTTCTTGACGGCATAGGTGAAGACCCGGTCGAGGACAACTCTCCGCTGCTCGTCGTCGCGGATGGGAAGACCGCTCTCCTGTTTGAGACGGGCGATCCTCGCTGCCAGTCTCTGCCGTTCTGCAACGAGGTCGATGATTCTCTCATCGATCTCGCGGATCTCGTTCCTGACGGCATCAAGGGACATGCTACATGGTTAGCCTCGGCGGGAGAATAAACCTGATGGGTTGGGGGCCGGGATTCTCCCCCGGTGCTCCAGCGCACCCAGGTAATCCCGTACAATCCCGGTAGCCTCGCGCGGAAGCACGTGGGAGAGCGCGAAGGAAGGCGTAGAAACCACCCGGATTTCGCGTCTTCTTGCTCTCCGCGTGGGGCGACAGGTACGCCAGAAACGTTGGATAAAATCGCCCATTAGTGTACTGTCGTCCCGGCATTTCGGCCACCCGATCCCTGCAGCCCGTCGCTCCCCGGGCGGGCCGAAGCGAAGAATCTTATGATCCTGGCGCAAACCTGATACTGGATGCTGGAACGAATACCGCCACGCGAGCGCCGGGACCTCCTGATCGCGTGGCTTGCCATCTCAATTGCCTTCACCCTGATCTTCATCCGGGGCGGAGTAAATATCGTCGGGCTCCTCTTCTTCTTCGTGCTGTCCCTCCTCACAGTAGGGGTTGCCTTCGTCCTCCACGAGCTGGCGCACAAGTTTGCCGCGATGCGCTACGGTTACTGGGCTGAATTCCAGAAAGATAACCAGATGCTCCTCGTCGCCGTGTTGATGGCGGCACTTGTGGGGATCGTCTTTGCGGCGCCCGGGGCGACCTACATCTATGGAAACGTGACAAGGACTGAGAACGGGCGGATATCGGCGGCAGGACCGATCACGAATCTCCTCCTCTGTATACCGTTCGCGGCCCTCATGCTCTTCGGCGGTGGTCTTGTGGCCCTCATCGGTCTTGTCGGGCTCCGGGTCAACGCCATGATCGCCACCTTCAACATGCTCCCGATCAGCGTTCTCGACGGCCGCAAAGTCCTCGCCTGGAATCCGGCTGCGTTTGCGGCGCTCATGGTCACCTCTGTCGGGGTTCTTATCTGGTCGCTCTTTTGAGGGGGCTCCCCCCTTCTTTTCACGCTGCTCGCTTCAACGTGAACCGGAACGCCGCACCGCACTCCGGGTGCCCCGGTACCCGGTCATCGACCCAGATCTTGCCGCCATAGCGTGAAATAAGCATTCGTGTGATATAAAGCCCGAGACCCTGACCGCTCTTCCGGTTCCTGTTCTTCCCGAACCTCATGAATACAGCTTCCTTCATCTCGTCGGGGATCCCCGGCCCCGTATCCTCGACCGAGACCAGGATGTCATCGCCGCTCTCCTCCTCCACCCTGATGGTGACTTCGACCGCCGGCCCCCCGAACTTGATGGCATTCCCGATAAGGTTCGTGAAGACCTCGGGGAGGAGTGCGTCGGCCATGACCGCGAGGTCGGTCCCCTCGTAGTGGAAGTCGATCTCTGAGAAGATCGCGATCTCGTCCATGACCACCTGGTCGAGGTCGACCGGCACAAGCGTGGCCGATTCGTGGTGGATCCGGCGGATCGTCGTGACGTTCCGTAATATCTCGATACTCTTCCTGATGCTGCTCCGGAGTCGCTGTGCATACCCCTTTGCCTCCCCCTCGAGCATATTGATGAGGAGGTCTGTGTAGAGGCTTGAGACGTTCTCGGCGTTCCTGATATCGTGACTGAGGATATCGAGGTAGAGGTTTGCCTCCTGCTTGGCGCTCTCCAGTTGCTGGATCAGCATGGTTCGCTCGATAGAACTCCCGATCTCCCTTCCGATGGCCACTAGGAGGGAACGGTTGGCGTCAGTGAACTGCCTGCCCTCCCGCGGTACCACGCTCAGGGACCCGATGACCCCTCCGGGCGCCACGATCGGGATGGCGGCATATGGGGGTACGTCGCTCTCCCCCGCGTCATCGACGAAGCGGGCCCTTCCCGCCACCAGCACCTCAGCGTACGGCGGCACGGTGATGTCAGGGATGCACGGCTGCCTGGGGAAGCCCTCTGGGATGTTCTGGGCGCAGACGAGCCGCGCGCCTCGCCGGTCAGGATCGACCAGGTAGATGCCGCCCCCCTCGAGATCGAGGAGGGCAATGGTTGTCGCGAGCACGTCCTCCAGTGCTTCATCAACGTCGATTGCGGATGTCGACACCCCGATGATTTGGTTCAAGATTGAGAGTTCCCGGTTATGGACCTGGATCTCCTCCTCGATCCGTTTCTGTTCGGTGAGATCTGCGATCGAAGCCATGAGGCAGATGGGGGCCCCGGAATCGTTCGTGACCAGGCTCGCTGAGTATATGACATAAAACTCTGTACCGTCCCGGCGTCTCCCGATCCGCTCGCCGACATACCTGCCGGAATCAAGGAGTGTCTGGAGAGCATCCACAGCATCGCTTTCGTCCTGCCAGAACTCAGTAACCGATTTCCCGAGCACCTCGGTTGTGGAGCCGTAGCCCCACAAGGAGAGAAACGCTTGGTTTGCGTAGGTCAGGCGGCCGTTGAGATCAGCGATCGTGAACGCGTTGAGCGAGGATGCTATCGCCATATCACGGATGCGGAGATCCTGCTCGGCCAGTTTCCGTTCGGTGATATCGATCCCTGAGCCCATCAGGCAGAGTGGCCTGCCCGATTCATCGGTGACGATGGAGAGAGCAAGCTGCATGGGGAAGGTCGTCCCATCACACCGTCGCGCCTCAATCTCCCCGAACCATGTGCCGTTCTGGAGGACCTCTTCCATGATCCGCTCCCCCTCCTTCTGGTCGGCCCAGACCATCGAGAACGGTTTCCCGATGATCTCCTCCTGCTCCCGCCCGTGCATGGCGAGGGAGGCACGGTTGACGTAGACGATCCTTCCCTCGAGGTCGGTGAGGGCGACAGCACCAAGCGACGATGCTATCGCCATGTCCTTGATCCGGAGTTCGAGGTCCGCACGTTTCTGCTCGGTGATGTCCTGGAGAGAGCAGAGCATCCCGGTGACGTCTCCGCGGTCGTCTTCTAAGGTACTGAGGGTGACATCGACGAATATGGTCTCCCCATCCCGCTTTCGGTGGATGGTGACGCCGCGCCAGGTTCCGGAATCCCGGAGGGTGCTTTTGGCCTCTTTTTCGTCGCCCGGGCTGAGCCACTCGTAGTTGAAGAGTTCCGTGTTGAGCCTGCCGAGAGCCTCACTCGAAGAGATGCCGTAGAGCCGCTCTGCGGCGTGGTTCATGTAGGTGATCCGCCCCTCTGTGTCGACCGCGATCACGGCGTCATCCACCTGCCCGAGCACCAGGGCCTGGAACCGGAGCTGCTCCTCATTCCGCTTCTGTCTGGTGACGTTCCGGCTGATCCCGAGCAGATTCTGGACGGTGCCGTCGCTCCCTGTCGTCGGGATGAGGCGCGTCTCAAACCAGATACCACCGTCGTCCCTGGATAGCAGGGTCTCCTCGGTGAGGAGTCTCTCGGTCGACTCAGCCGCTTTCTGGAGTATCGCAAGCCACCTCTTTGCAACCCGGGGCGGAAACACTTCCCTGATGTTCCTCCCCTGCAGGGTTCCGGGCTCTACACCGAGCAGGCGGCCGCCAGCACTGTTCATGTAGAGGATATTCCCTTCCACGTCGATGAGGAAGATGATATCAGGCGCCGACTCCGCAAGCGTCCGGTAGCGCTCTTCGCTCTCCCGGAGCGCCTCTTCCATGCGCCTCTTCTCGGTGACATCGACCGCCGTGATCATGATGCAGATCGGATCCCCTGACCTCTCGGTGACAATGTTCATGGTCACGTGGGCGGTAAATTCTGTCCCATCAGCCCGCCTGCCGGTCAGTTCTCCGGTGTAACCTTCTTGCCCGGCAAGCGTCCGGAGAACCTTCCCGACCTCTACCCAGAACTCCGCAATGTGCCGCCCGAGGACCTCACCGGGGTCGCTGAGCCCGCTCATCTCGAGCATCGCCTGGTTTGCGTAGGTCAGATATCCGTCAAGATCGGCGATACCGATGGCGGAGAGCGATGACTCCGTCGCCATCTCCCGGATCAGGAGTTCCCTCTCGGCCACTTTTCGTTCGGTGACATCAGAGTGCGTCCCCACGATCCGGAGCGGCGTCCCATCCGCGCCCCGGCTGACCACCTGGAGCCGTTCCAGCACGTAGATCCACTCCCCTGATGCTGACCGCGCCCTGAACTCCATCTCGCAGCGGTCGCGTCCTCTGGTGACCATACCGGTGATCGCCTCCTCCACACGGCCGCGGTCCTCAGGGTGGACGAGCGAGAGGAGTGAGGAGACCGTGGGCATGAACGCCCCCGGGTCGTAGCCGAGCATCGTGAAGCACTGCGGGCTGTAAAAGATCGTCCCGGTGTCGACGTCCCAGTCGACCAGCCCGTCGTTTGCAGCCATGAGCGCAAAGTTCAGCCGCTCTTCACTCTCCTGCAGTGCCTGCTCGGCACGCCTCCGCCCGGTCACGTCGAGGAGCGACATCACCGACTGGGTTGTCCCTGGGATCACGCCGATGGTGGCCTCGACGGCATGGATGTTCCCAGACCGGTCGGCGAACGAGAAGGAGTAGTTCTTTGGTGCGGCCGAAGGATCTCTCCGCCGGAGGGCGTGGTAGCCAGTAATCCGCTGGAGGTCGTCGTCGCGGGGAACAAAATCGGTCAGGCGTTTCACCCCGACGAGCTCGTGACGCGGGTATCCGGAGAGCCGCTCGAACTCGGTGTTCGCAACCGAGATGATACCATCACCCTCGATGAGGATCGTCGCCGTCCCGGTGTACTCGATGATCTTTTCGTAATCCCGGGAATCCGGGACTTCCCGGAACGAGAGCAACCATCCCTCATCGGACGGCACCCTCCGGCCCGAGCAGAGGTACCGCCGCTCTCTTCCGTCTGGATCCTTGAGTCGGCACTCAAATTCGGGGACCTCATCCTCGAGTGCCGCAAGGATCCTCCTGGCAAAATCCCTGTCTCCTCCGAGTGCGTGGACGGCCTGCCTGAGGTCGCCCGTTGGCGCCGCGAGGATACGGCGGAAGGCTGAGTTCGCCCAGATGATTTCGTGATCCTCACCGATCAGGAGATACCAGTCATTGAGACTATCGAGTATCCGGTACCCAGGCGGCGCTTCATGAATAGTTCCCTGGCGTCTGATGGGAGTCACATATGTGTCCTTCTGTGGTCCTGAAAAGTATCTCGCTGGTGTAGTGTACTGGAGAGAGTTCTAACCGAAATTTTATTAAAATGCTTCGGTTTCAGGCTGAAAAGAAAAATTGTTCATCCGTACACCGGCGGCCGGACACGGACATGCCGGCGCAGATCTGCTTTGAGGGAAATATTTTTCATATCCGGCACTCACCTGGAACATTCTTTGCCGGGGAGAGGTATATCCTGGATTCCCGGCAATACATAACGAGTCCGATCGACCCGCGCCATTATTGCCCCCTAAATCCCAATCATCCTTCGAAATCAAAGCAATCAATTTACACCTCGTTATGTGTAACACATAACGAGCCTGTTTATGCCAATCCACAGAATTCATTCTATTTCAGATTTTAATTGAAATACAACCAGTTTGAGCACAGCTCGTTATGAGTTCCGGGAATGTAGGGTATATCCACGTTCCAAAACCCGTCTGCGGATGCTCCGGATCGGGTGCCCCACGGTCGCGAAGAGTCCGGGGGCAGCCTTTTCCCGGGCGGGATCTCAGGCCTCAGTGTCTCTCGAAGCCTGCATCTTCTGGAGGAGGCCAACCACCTCCTGCCCCTTCGCCCGTCCTTCCGCGAGTGCGGTGGGGTGCTCTGCGATCCCACCGTAGTGGTCCAGGTTGTTCACTATGACGTTGTCCCAGTACTCAAACCCGGTGGTGTTGAAGAAGGCAGTGATCGCGGGAAACGCCGCGTCAAAGACATTCTCCCACCCGAGCCCGGCGGTCGATATGAAGATCCCCTTGTGGCGCCGCATGTGTTCGGTGGTGAAGTAGAGGTTTTTCAGGATGAACTTGCGCGCCCAGATGTATTGGGATCGATCGATCAGCCCCTTGAGTTCGGCCGTGATACCCATCGAGTAGATGGGAGATGCGACGGCGAGGACGTCGGCGGCGGCGATCTTCTCAAAGACCGGGGTGAGGTCGTCCTGGATGATGCAGACCCCCGTCCGGTGGCAGGCGTTGCACCCCCGGCACGAGGCGTAGTCAAGCGACCGAAGGACGATCTTCTCGACCCCCGCCCCGGCCTCCCGGCCCCCCTCGAGCACGGCGTCAAGCAGAGTCTCGGTGTTCCCGTGCCGCCGGGGGCTCCCCGAGATGCCGAGGACTTTTACAGGTTCGCTCATACCACTCCCGCCTCCCGCAGGCCTGTGATGACCTCTCCTGCCAGGGTCTCCGCGTCGCGCATGGCGGTGGGGTGGCGGGTGATCGCGCCCTTCTCGTCGACGCCGTTCACCATCAGGTACCTCACATCCTTCTTCCCGATATCGATGACGTTAAAGAAGCATTTCACTGACGGGATCGCTGCGTCAAAGACGTAGTCCCAGGTCTGCCCTGCGGTTGAGAGGAAGATCCCGACTCGCTTCCCTTTCCGTTCAGGCGGGACAACCGGGAGGTGGAGGACGTACTTCCGGGAGCGGAAGACCTGGGCCCGGTCGACCAGAACCTTCGCCTGTGCCGCAAGTCCCATGCAGTAGATCGGGGATGCGAGGATGATGCAGTCGGCTGCTATGATCCGGTCATGGATGTAGTCCATATCGTCGCGCTGGACGCACCGGTTGAGCATCTCGCAGGCGTTGCATCCCCGGCAGGGCCTGATATCGACTTCAGGGACGACGATCTTCTCGACCGCGGTCTCTCCCTCCCGCTCCATCGCCGCGAGCACCCAGTCAAGCAGGGTCTCTGAGTTGCCGTGGCGACGGGGCGAGGTCGCAAACGCGAGGACGTCTATGGTCATATGAGGAATATGTCAAGGCCGGAGGCAAAAAAAGTGTTGGGTTTAGATCTTCTTGAAGCAGAGGTACCACTCCTTGCACTCGTAGCCCTCCTTCATCCTCTTCTCTATCTCCTCGGGGGTCTTTGGTGCCGGGACGATCACTTTCTCGCCCGGCTGCCAGTTTGCCGGCGTCGCGACGCCGTGTTTGTCTGAGGTCTGGAGGGCCTTCGTGAGCCTGAGGATCTCGGGCATGGAACGGCCATTAGAGATCGGGTAGTAGAGCATGGCACGCATGATCCCCGCATCGTCGATGAAGAAGACCGTCCTGACGGTGGAGGTGCTGCTCTGCCCCGGGTGGATCATCCCATAGCGCCGGGCGACCTTCATGTCGAGGTCAGCGATGACCGGGAAGGGGATCTCGACACCCATCTTCTCCTTGATGTTCCTGACCCAGGCGAGGTGAGAGTGGACGCTGTCGATGGAGAGACCGATGAGCTGGACGTTCAGTTTTGCGAGTTCGTCGGCGATCCCGGCAAACGCCATGAACTCGGTGGTGCAGACTGGCGTGAAGTCGGCCGGATGGGAGAAGAGGATGACCCATTTCCCCCTGAGGTCTGAGAGTTTCAGGGGGCCGTGGGTGGTCAGCGCCTCAAATTCTGGTGCCGGTTCGCCGATCACCGGCATTCGGAATACTTCTTGCGGTTCCATGGGTTTCACCTCCGCGGGCGGTCGCCCAGGATCTCCTCGAGGGCGGCCTTGCCGCAGACGTAGGCCGGCATCCCCGCGAGCAGGAACGCGACCCGAAGCCCCTCCTCGATCTCTTCTTTCTTTACGCCTAATTCCCCGGCACCTGCCATCTGCGCTCTGACGGCGTGACCGTCCCTGAGCGCGGCTGCGATCGCTATCGCGATGATCTTCTTCGTCTGCTTCGAGAGGGCCCCGTCGGCCCAGATCATCTGGTCAAGCCCCATCACCTTTCCATAGAGGTCGGGGTCTGTCTCTTTGAGTTCCTTGAAAATTTCGGGCACCTTCCCGATCATCTTTTCAAGAGTCTTCTCTTCTTCTACCATCTCTGTCACTCCTCAAGCACCATCGGTTCGCCGCAGCAGACCAGTTCGCCGCCGCCGACTTCGAGTACTTTGACAAGGTTTCCGCAGATCTCACAGAGGAAGATCTGCCCTTCGGCTGATACGTTCACCGTACTTCTCACCTCGATTATTCTGTCTTCTTTCTCTTCGGAGGGTGCCTTGCATCCTCAGGTGTTCTGACGTCGGGTCTGATGTGGGTCATCGGGAGGCAGTTGTAAACCTCACAGGCGCAGGTCGGGCACTTGACGAGGTCGGCATCAGTGCTGCCAAGCCGGATCTCCCGCCCGCAGTCGATACAGATGTAGCGGCCGGGGCCTGGCTTTTCTCCAGCTCTCGCTGTTTTTTTTGCTCCTGGTTCGGGCACAGGTATTCACCGGAACGGTAGTGGCTTTCCAAGGTATTTAGCAGTATCCTCCGGAGTAGGACCGTTTGCCCGAACCCTATTAATAGCGTCGTGTGCAACCCTGCATCATGTCGAAGAAGGCTATCGCGCTGCTTGGAAGTCCACTGCTCGAGGGAAACACGGCCCGCCTCCTCAATGAAGCCATCCGGGGCGCGGAGGATGCGGGCTGCGAGGTCGAGAAGATTGCCGTTGCGCATCTGGATTTTGCACCGTGCATGGAGATCTTCTACTGCATGGAGAACGAGACCTGTCGAATCAAGGACGATATGATCGAGATCTATGATAAATTTCGGGAGATGGACGGCCTGATCCTCGCTACCCCGGTGATGACGATGGGCATCCCCGGGAAACTGAAGGCGTTCATAGACCGGTTCCAGGTCTTCTACATGGCCAAATACTATCGCGGGAAGTCGTTTATCGCTCCGGAACGACGGAGAGGGCGAAAGATGCTTTTTATATCGATCGCAGGCATGAACCTCCCGACTGTCTTTGACGGCGCAAAAATGACTGTCCGTGCATTCGGGGAGATTATCGACTGCCCTTACTGGGATGAGGTCCTCAGAAACGACATGGATACGATCCAGGACATCCGGACGCGGCCTGAGGTGATGGAAGCGGCATACCGGAAGGGCTACGAACTCGGGCGTCTCCTGGCGCGGTAAGTCGTCGTTGTTTGAGGGTTCCGGCGCGGGAGGCGGATCGTCTCGGTCGCACGGTCTTCGCGGCAACGCGAGATTCGGTAGCAGAGGGGAATGATACGAGTCTCGCACCCTGAACGCTGCCTCAATGTATCAAGGTGAGTCCTCGGGTTCGATGTGGACGACGACCTCAGAAAGCCCCGGAACCGTCTTTTTGAGCCTTCGCTCCACCTCTTCAGAGATCACGTGGGCCCGGGAGACAGAGAGAGCCGGGTCGACGGTGACATGAATATCAGCGAAGATCTCGCCGGGTTTACCCCGGCACCGGAAGTCGTGATACCCAGCCACCCCGGGGGTATCCATCACAACCGCCCTGACGAGTGCTGGATCGCAGGGGAGATGCATCGAGTCGGTGAGGATTTCAGCGGCCTCGTAGAGGATCCCGATCCCCATCCTGGCGATGAGGAGGCCGATGGCGAAGGCGATGATCGGGTCGGCCTCAGGGTGACCGAGCCTGACCGCGAGGAAGCCCCCGAGGACTGCGATGGAGACGAAGACGTCGCTTCTGGTGTGGAGGGAGTCAGCGATGAGGATCTGGCTCTGGTACTCCTCACCCTTCCGCCGCTCGTAGGTGGAGACAGCGATGTTGATGATGAGCGTCCCGATCATGACCGCGACGGTGACCACGGTGATCGAGGGAGCTACAGGAGAGACAAGCCTCCGGTATCCCTCGAGGAGGATGCCAGCGGCGGTCACGAGGAGCATCGCCCCGATGGCAAGGGTCCCGAGTGTCTCGATCTTGCCGTGGCCATAGGGGTGCTCCGGGTCGGGGGGTTTTCGCGCCAGGTAGATGGCGATGATCCCAACGATGTTCGAGAAGGAGTCAAACCCCGAGTGGAGGGCGTCGGCTATCATGCTCACCGACCCGGCGATGATGCCGAAGACCGCTTTTGCGAGTGCGACGGCGAGGTTCAGTGCGAGGATGATGATGAAGACCCGCTGAACCTGGTCAGCCTGCATACACCCGGTAGTGGTTGCTCCAGCGGCATAGGGTTTGCCGTGGGAACACCCCGGGAGGAAGACCGTTTTCCACGGGGTGACTTCTGACCGCAGACCAACCAGGAGTACCCCGGATCGGTCTCCGTCTACTGAATCGAGTATTATTCTCGCGAATCTTCATGCCCGAAGTTAACGCGTATGGGCCCTGTCCTCGTGGGACCTGGGTAAAAGGTTTTTAATAAGGGCCCTTCGAAACAATTACTCCATGCCGACAGATGAGAACGCTCAGGAAGCGTTTGCAGGGGAGTCCCAGGCGAACAGAAAGTATGCGGTCTTTGCCGAGAAGGCAGCCGCCGAGGGTTACCCGGTGGTCGGGAAACTCTTCCGGGCGGCAAGCGAGGCAGAAGCCATCCACGCAAAGCGCCTCCTCTTCATCCGAAATGCCGTCGGGAGCACCGAGGAGAACCTGAAAGGCGCGATCGAGGGAGAGACCTTTGAGTTCACGAAGATGTACCCTGAGTTCGTTGCCCAGGCGAAGGAGGAGCGGAAGAACGAGGCTGCTATTGTCTTCACCCACGCAATGAAGGCGGAAGAGGTGCACGCGAGTCTCTACCTCCAGGCGCTTGAGGCTGTCCGGGAGGGCAAAGACCTCGATGTGGAGAAGATCTTCCTCTGCCCGGTCTGCGGGAACGTCGAACTTGGGGCGGCGCCGGAGAAGTGCCCGATCTGCGGGGTCCCGGAGCGCATGTTCCGCGAAGTCCAGTAACCCCTCTTTTTCAGTCCGTCGCCTCCGTGCTCGGGCCTCGCGAATCAAATTGCCCCTGTGCTACTCGTTCTGCTCTGCCCACAAGTTAAATAGGGCTCTCGAGCTATCTCCCTCTATGGCAGGTGTAAAGGTCTATACGACAGAGAGCTGCCCCTACTGCCGGATGGTCATTGCGTTTCTTGAGAAACATGGGGTCGAGTATGAGACCGTCGATGTCGGGAGAGACCGCGCGGCGGCCCGGGAGATGATCGCGGTCTCAGGGCAGCGCGGCGTGCCGGTCACGGTCTCCGGTGATGAGGTGATCGTTGGGTTCGATGTGGAGAGGCTCCAGGAACTCTTCGGGAAGCCGGTGACTGGCGGGGTCTACGATGTGGTCATCGTGGGCGCCGGGCCGGCGGGGCTGACAGCCGCTGTCTACTGTGCGAGGAAGCTCATGAAGAGCGTCATCATATCTGAGAATATCGGCGGCCAGGCGACCTGGAGCTGGTCGGTCGAGAACTATATGGGTTTTCGGATGATCACGGGGGAGGACCTTATCAGGAAGTTTGAGGAGCAGGTCCGGGGGCTTGATGTCAGCCTCGAACTTGACAGCGTCCAGAGTGTCAGGAAAGAGGGCGATATCTTCCTTGTCCGGACAGCTCTGGGAAACACCTATCGCTGCCGGACGGTCATCCTCACCCCCGGGAAACAGCCCCGGACCCTGGGGCTCCCGGACGAGGATCGGCTGATGGGGAGGGGCGTCTCGGTCTGCTCGACCTGCGACGGCCCGCTCTTCCGCGGGAGATCGGTCGCCGTCGTCGGTGGAGGAAACGCGGCCGTCCAGACCGCGATCGAGATGGCAAAGATCGCGAGTTCCGTGGCCCTGATCGTCAGGAGCACCCTCAAGTGCGATGAGATCTACATCGATCGGGCAAAGGAGATGGGCGTGCAGATCCTCCTCCACAGTGAAGTTTTGGCCCTCCACGGCGATGAGGTCCTGACCGGGATCACGATCAGGGACCGCGAGACGGGGGAGGAAACGATCCTCGACGTGGAGGGGCTCCTCCTCGAGATCGGGCTTGTGCCGAATACAGGGTTCCTCAATGGTCTGGTGGCGTTAAATGAGCAGGGGGAGATCGTCATCGACGAGAACAACCACACGAGCGTTCCCGGCGTCTTTGCGGCCGGGGATGCAACCTGCATCAAGGGTAAGCAGATCATCATTGCCGCCGGCGAGGGGGCGAAGGCGGCGCTCGCGGCGCACGAGCACCTCCTGATGGAGGACCTCTCCTGCGTCCCCCCACCAATGGCCTTATGAACAGATGCACCCAACCGGATGTGGAGAACATATGGTACTTGAAGAGATACTCATCATCCGCGGCCCTATCGATGCCCCGGAGGTCGTGCGTGCCTTCAGTGAGGCGGGCATGCCGGCACGCATCACGCAGACTGTTGCTCTGGAGGGCCTGGTCTCTGCAAAAGGGAAGATCAGGGACATTAAGGCGCTGCTGAAGGAAGAGAATGCACGGATCGAAGAACTCGCTGAAGAGTTCAGAACTGAGGAAGGTATCGAAGAGACTGGCATCGAGGAGGATGAGGAAGAGACCGGGGCCGGGAGGTTGCACGACAATCCCGGCCTCAATGTGGTGGAGCGTATCGCCGAAGTTATCGCTGAATTCATGGAGATGCACAAACCCGGAGACGTTATTCCCGCAGACGGATTCAAAGAGTGGATTTTGCAGCCCGTCGAAGCCGCTCCGGAAGAGGAACTGGCGGAGGCCGTGCCGCCGGATGCCGTGAGTTCCGTGCTGTGCAAGTTCCTGGTGTTCACCTCTCTGGAAGAGAACGATCTGATCAAGATCGAGGATGAGGGAGTGGTCGTGCTTGGGCATATGGACCCTGAAGATATCATCCTCACCCTTCCGGGTGTCATCGTCGAGGATATCCATCCCGATGCGCTCAAGGAGCATGATATCCAGATAGAGATGACTGTCACCGCGGTGCCTGAGCACCGGCTGGAGTTCGGTCCTGAGGCTGTCCTGGGGGCGGATCTTGAGGGGATCGACGAACTTATCGATGGACTGGAGATCGATGAGGACGAGTATATGATGTTCCGGCAGGATGTCTCCCTGAAGCAGATCGTCACCACGAGAACCCTGGAGATCCTCGAAGAACGCGGGACGCTGACGCCGGCGGAGGTTGCGGAGGCGCTCGGGAGCAGTGCCGTGGCAGATACCGAGGAAGGCTGGTCGATCGTGCTGAACCTCACCCCCGAGTTTGTGAAAGGGCTTCTTACCGACCTCAAGAAGATCGGCCTGGTGCGCAAGAAGAGTGGAGGGTTCCGCGCCGTCTAGCGGACCATTGCCTCTAATTTTTCCATGCAAATATTGCAGATCTGGTGCACCTGATTCTTGAGATCTGTTCGTTTCCCGACCAGGAACTTCCGTAACCGGATCAGTGAGCGCAGGTCGCGGATTTCCCTGTCAGGGACCCGGGAGGCAGGAATGGGGTCATGCAGTGCTAACCTGGCGGTCCAGGCGGCATCGATCGTGTCCCTCTTCTTGTGCGAGATCGCTTTGATGTCCCGGGCATTCCCGACGATCGCCGGGTTCTGCCCCCTGAACCCAGTAATCACTGGTGGATTCGCAGACCACAACCTCACAACCGTGATGAATGAACCCAGTCTTTCAGGAGGAGAAGATCATCTTGCGTCCGGATGAACCGCTCTTCTGCCGTGGTACTGTCCCGATCGACCTACGGCAGCGACGATAAACTTCTTGTGGAGATCCAACCCACAGGTTTTTTTCCTCGCATACGTCATCACACGTGAGTGTGGGCAGAGGGATTGCCTCGAAGGTCAATTTCACATCCGTGTTCGAGACACAGTATGGCCTTCAATGGCAAAATGCGTTAGTTTTCATCACAGGATTTAGATCCTAAAGTCCTCTCAACCTCCTCTGCCCACACCTTCTTGCGCAGGTTATTACGGGGAAAGTATTTTCGTCGGTTGAGCTTGTGGCCCCACGGGGCATCATGTGGTTTTGACCCTGAAGATGTAGTCATTACCCCGCCATCGGGAGAGGTACCCTTATCTTCCTGTAGCGATGATTATCCGCCATGGATTGGTCAGGGGCGGTCTTGGGTTCTCTCCTGGGGGCGATGGGTCGGTGATCGAGGATTGGCTCCGGGGAAGGACGAATGGGGTGCTCATGCGGGTGGCAGGTATCATCGCCTGGACCGGGGTGACCCCAAACGCCCTCACCGTGCTTGGATTTCTTGGAATGGTGGTCGCCGGGGTTCTTTGTGCCAGGGGGTCGTTCTTCTTCGCAGGGATCGTTGTTGCGGCATCGTGCGCCTTCGACGCGCTTGACGGGGCGCTCGCCCGCGCGAGCGGTGCGGCCTCGGTCTTTGGGGCGTTTCTCGACTCGTTTCTGGACCGCTACGCCGAGGCTGCGGTCTACGCCGGGCTGCTCGTCCACTACGCAGGAGCAGGTCCGACCTGGGGTGTGTGGGCTGCATTTGCCGCCGCGATCGGGTCGCTGATGGTCAGTTATGCACGGGCCCGGGCCGAGGGGCTCGGGGTGGCGTGCCGGGTCGGGCTCTTCGCCCGGCCTGAGCGGATCGCGGTCATCGTCGTCGGGCTGGTCACCGGTCTCGTCCTCCCGGCGCTCGCGGTTCTTGCGGTCGCAACCAATGCCACCGCGGCTAGAAGGCTCTTCCACGTTCGCGGGGCTACGCTTTCTGCGTCACGGCCTCCCCGGTCACCATAAACTCTTTAGCCCCGCCCTCTCTCACCCCTCATCATGTTATCAGCAATAACGAATCCCTCTTTTGGTACTGCCAATTTTATGGTTTATTCTGCCAGAATCCAGGTTCAAGGTCCCGGAATGAATGTACTTCTGGTAGGGGAGAATTCTTTGAGATTGTGGCCGGGAATCCGGCGGCAAAACCTGGATAGATGCCCGGCGGGTTCTGGGGGGCTAAAAATAGAGACAAGTTTATACGGTCCTCTCTCCAAACTAAAATAGACTACTGAATAGTTACTAGACTACTGGACAGAGGGCATGCGCTGGTATGAACAGACCGTCAGTTTCTCGATACATCCTCACGTTTGCGATATTGATCTCCTTCTGGTACATCCTTTCCGGCCGACCTGAACCATTTTACGTCGGCTCCGGGATCATATGTTGCGCCATCGTGACTTACATCTCCGGGGATCTTCTCTTCAGGTCCGAGGTAAGCATCCTCGAGTCCGCACGTACGTTCATCAAGTTTGTTTTCTACATCCCGAAACTGCTGGTGGCCATCATCTACGCCAACCTCGATGTTGCCTACCGCGTTCTCCACCCGAAGATGCCAATCGACCCTGGATTCATCACTGTCGATACCTCGTTTCGAGGCGATGTTCTGAGAACCGCGTTTGCAAACGCAATAACCCTGACACCCGGGACGGTGACGGTCGATGTCAGCGACGGAAGATTCGTCGTGCATGCCCTTGTCCGGGAGGCGGCGGAAGAAGATCTCCTTAGAGAAAGGGATATGGAACATGATCTTGCGCGGGTCTTTGGTGAAGAGAGTCGACCACCATCGGATGAAACCAGAGGCCTTTAGAGGAGGATTTGATGGCATACCAACACTATTTCGGCCTGTTCCGCACAAAGGCTGCCCATCCAGGTGTTCCAGAGCAGCGAAGAGTTTCAGGAACCCCGGTTGACTCGTGTGATATTCACGCGAGTACTCACTTTTGCGGCCTTCCGCGTGCGACCATGCACAAACGCTCAACGCAGCTAACCGTTATGGAGTACGCGCCCTCAAGCGCCGTGATACCATGATCGATATCTTCCACGCCAGTGCGACCATATTAATGCTGACGGTCTTCCTCTGCCTCTATCGCGTACTGGCAGGTCCAGGGGTGGGAAACCGCCTGATCGCGGTGAACACCATCGGAACAAAGACGGTCGTCCTTCTTGTCCTCATCGGTTTCATCTATGAGCGGCCGCTATTCCTTGACATCTCGATCGTCTATGCGATGATCAACTTCATTGCAACACTCGCCATCGCCAAATATCTTGGGAGGGGACATATTTGCTGAACTTGCTGAACACATTAGCCTCTATCTGCATCATAATCGGCCTCTTCTTCATGGTCGTTGCTGCCATCGGGCTTGTCCGGTTTCCTGATTTTTACAGCCGCGCCCATGCATGCGGCAAGTGTGACACCCTTGGGGAAGGGATGATGCTTCTCGGCTTCATCCTGTACGAGGGGGCCTCCCTGGTCTCGGTGAAACTCCTCCTCCTCATAATCTTCATCTTTGTCACGTCACCGACAGCACTCCATGCCATTATGCATTTTGCCTACACCAGTGGGGTTAAACCGTGGAAAAAGGGGGATGCACGAGAATGATCTGGGAACTTGACTTTGCCCTCCTCCTCTTCATGATATTCTGCGCGGTCGCGGCGATTACGGTTCGCGACCTCCTCCACGCAACGATCATACTCTCTGCGTACTCGTTGATCATGGCGGTGATCTGGTCGGAGATGAACGCCGTCGACGTTGCCTTCACCGAGGCAGCGGTCGGGGCTGGTATAACCACCGTCCTCTTCATCGCAGCCATAGCACGAACTGGAAGGAGATCATCAGATTGAAGATAAAACCCCTGATTGCGGTCATATTCATCGGCATCATCCTCTTCTGGGCAGTCGAGGATATGCCGGCATTCGGCGATCCAGAAGCTCCAGCCACCAAATACACCGGGGAACTTTACGTCAAATCAGCTCTCCCTGATATCGGGCTTGAGAATATCGTCACGGCAATACTTGCCAGTTACCGTGGATTCGATACACTTGGAGAGGTTGTGGTGATCTTCACCGCAGGGGTGTCAGTCACGCTCCTGCTCAGGAGGGGTGATAAGCGGCCATGACAGAGACAGAGAGTGTCGTCATAAGGACGGTAGCGCGGATTGCGGTACCGTTCATACAGGTCTTTGCACTCTATGTCATCGTGCATGGTGCACTGGGGGCAGGTGGGGGATTCCAGGGAGGAGTCGTCTTTGCTGCATCGTTCATCCTGATGATCATCGCCTTTGGCCTGCCCTGTGTCAGGCAGCGGGTCAGCACGAGGTGGCTCATGATATGCTCGGTCCTCGGGATCACCATCTACGCCGGTATCGGGCTCCTCTGTCTCCTCCCCGCAGGCAACTACCTCGAATACGGGGCGATCGAGGCGGCGCTTGGCATACCGCACCTCCACGGCTACCTCATCGATGCGGTCGAGGTCGGGATCGGGATCACCGTCATGGCGGTGATGACATCGATCATCTATGATATGGCCGATAAAGGGGGCGAATCGTCATGATAGAAGCGTTATACGAGGTCTTCCTCTCGCGGTACAACTACTGGATGGCGATCATCCTGATGCTGATCGGTCTCTACGCGTTGATCGCGAAACAGAACCTGGTGAAGAAACTCATCGGGCTCAACATCTTCCAGACCGCTATATTCCTCTTCTACATCTCGTTTGCTGAGGTACGGGGAGGCGCTGCGCCGATCTACCTTCCCGAAGGGGTGGATGCCCTCTACGTCAACCCGCTCCCACACGTGCTCATACTGACCGCGATCGTCGTCGGGGTGAGCGTAACTGCGGTCGGCCTCTCGCTCATCGTCCGGATTCATGAAGAGTATGGCGTCATCGATGAGGGCGAACTACTGCAGGAGATGAGGCGTCGATGACGGTGATCGACCATCTTCCGGTCCTCCTGATCGCCATCCCTATCCTTGCATCACTCCTCATACTCCTGGTCGGGTGGCATGACCGGAGGTTCTGTTATCCGATATCGCTCATAACGGTCCTCTCCCAGTTTGGAGCCGCAATCATCATTTTTCTTCAGGTGATGCGGGAGGGGACGGTCGCATATCACCTTGGAAGCTGGGCACCGCCGTTTGGGATCGAGCTTCTCATCGATAGTTTCAACGGCTTTATCCTGATGGTTATCCTGCTGCTTTCCGCAGCAACAGTGATCTACGCGAGGAGAAGCGTCGAATCTGAGATAGAACCCGAAAAGACGGTCCCGTTCTATGTACTCTTTCAGCTACTTGTAACCGGCCTCGTCGGCATGACGATCACGGGTGACATCTTCAACCTCTATGTCTTCCTCGAGATATCCTCGATCGCCGCATATGCCCTGATCGCCTCGGCTCAGAAGCCACGTGCGTATGTCGCAAGCTTCAACTACCTCATCCTCGGGTCGATCGCAGGAGGGTTCGCTCTCATCGGTATCGGGAACCTCTATGTCGCGACCGGAACACTAAACATGCTGGATCTGGCCCGGCTGCTCCCTGCATCTTACGAACTTGCGACGGTTCATGCCGCATTCCTGTTTCTGGTCATCGGGTTCTCCATCAAGGCTGCGTTCTTCCCGCTCCATCTCTGGTTGCCTGACGCGTATGCAGAATCACCCTCCGCGGTGACAGTTCTCATATCGACCGTAATGTCGAAGGTGAGTGTCTATGCGCTGCTCCGGATCGTCTTCTCGATCTTCACCACAGCATACATCTTCACCAGCTTCCCGGTGAACGATCTTATCCTCTTCATCGCGACAGTCGCGATCATTGCCGGAGCGATACTCGCCATTGCACAGGACAACCTCAAGCGGCTGCTCGCCTACTCGAGCGTCAGCCAGATCGGGTATATCATGTTCGCACTTGGCGTTTCAAACCAGGTCGCGCTGGAAGGCGGCATCCTGCACATCCTCGGCCATGCCCTGATGAAAGGCTGTCTCTTCATGGTCGCAGGGCTGATCATTTACAGAATGGGAACAGCAAGCCTGAAGGAGCTCGGCGGCCTTTCAAAGGCGATGCCGATCTCCTGCGCCGCGTTCGCCCTTGCCGGTGCATCGATGATCGGTATCCCTCCCACGATCGGGTTTATGAGCAAATACTACCTTGTCCTTGGGGCGCTCGAAGCAGATCACTGGATCTATGCAGGCGCTCTCCTGATCGGGTCGCTCCTTGCTGTTGGGTATATCTGGCGGTTCATCGAGATCGCCTACTTCAAAGATAACGACCATGACGAAGGTCATCGTCAGGTCCGGGCGCGTGAGGGTCCGGTCTCGATGCTCCTCCCGATGGTCGTCCTCGCTCTCCTCTGCCTCTTCCTTGGCATCTTCGTCGAGGGTGTGATGGAGGCGGTCACGCCTGCAGCGACGCTTCTCCTTGGAGGTGCCTGATTATGGGAGATACCACTCTGCTTCCGGCGGTAGCCGTCGCCATCCCGCTCCTGGCGTCGGTGCTGATCCCGCTCGTTGGGAGACATGAGAATATCCGCGAAGCGGTCACGATTGTAGCTGCAACAGCGATGCTCGGGTCAGTTCTTGCGATGCTCCCGTCCATCCTCTCGGGCAACCAGATCGCGCTATCGCTCCTCCCGATGGTCCCGGGCGGGGATCTCGCTCTGCGGGTGGATGCCTTCGGGATGGTCTTTGCTCTCACTGCTGCCATCCTCTGGCTGTTAAACTCCTTCTATGCGATAGGCTACATGCGGTCGTTACAGGAGCACGCACAGACGAGATTCTACTTCTGTTTCGCTGTCGCGATAGCCGCCGCAGTAGGAATAGCGTTCTCAGAGAACCTCCTGACGCTCTTCATCTTCTATGAGGTCCTGACAATCATCACCTACCCGCTTGTCGTCCACGCCGAGACGCCGGAGGCAATGAAAGCGGGAAGGAAGTACCTTGCATACCTCCTCATCGGGGGGGTATTCCTTCTCGCCGCAACCATCCTGACATATATCCTCACCGGGACGACCACGTTTGTTCCAGGCGGGTTCCTGGCGGGGTCAGGTTCGAGACTCGTCTTGCAGGTCCTCTTCCTCCTCTTCATGATAGGGTTTGTGAAGGCGGCGTGGATGCCCCTCCACAGCTGGCTCCCTGCGGCGATGGTCGCCCCGACACCGGTGAGCGCGTTCCTCCATGCGGTCGCGGTTGTGACGGCAGGGGTCTTTGGTATCGTCCGGGTTGCTGGATGGGTCTACGGCATGGAACTGATGGCGTCCCTTGGCCTCGGCACGCTCCTCGCTGTCATCGCCTCGTTCACGATCATCACCGCCTCTCTCTTTGCCCTGACCGAGGATAACCTCAAGCGGAGGCTTGCCTACTCGACCGTGAGTCAGCTCTCCTATATTCTGCTCGGCGTCTCCATGCTCTCGATCACGGGGATGATCGGAGCGATGGCGCATATCCCGATCCATGCGTTCCTCAAGATCACGCTCTTCTTTGTTGCAGGAGCGGTCATCGTCTCCGCCGGGAAGGAGTGCATCTCTGACATGAAGGGCATCGGGCGGAAGATGCCGGTGACGGTTCTTATGTTCTCGGCTGCTGCGATCGGGATCTGTGGCCTGCCTCCGCTCTCAGGTATCACCAGCAAGATCTATCTTGCGATCGGGGCGGTTGAAGCCGGTATGCCGGTCCTGCTCCTCGTCCTGATCATCAGTGCGATCCTGAATGCCGCGTATTTCTTCCCGGTCATCTACACGATGATGCTGGACCGGCCGGATGATGAGCATTCACTTGACCGGGTTACCGAGCCACCCCTCCTGATGCTCATCCCGATCATCCTGACGGTGGTGGCATCAGTCCTGATCTTTCTCTACCCGTCGATGCCGTTTATGGACTTAATCGAGATTGCGATTGCAGAGATTACAGGGTCGGTGATTCCATGATCGATATACCTCCAGCGTTCATCTATCTCCTCGGTATCCTCCTGCTCCCTGTTCTTACCAGGCAGAGCAGGAAGGTATGGACCCTCATCGTCGGCGTTGCAGGGCTTCTCCTGGCTATATTGATCCCACCTACAACAGCAGACCTGACGGTCTGGCTCATCCCGGGAATCGAGACGGTTCTCCTGACGGTCGACCCGATGCGTCAGCTTGCAGGCGGGATCTTCGCCCTTTCAGGGCTTCTCGTGCTCATCTATGCCTCATACCGCGATCTCCCGACGGCTGAGACGGCCGGCATACTCGCATCAATCGGAGCTGCGATGGGGGTGGTCTATGCAGGCGATCTCATCACTGTCTTCATCTTCTGGGAGCTCCTCGCCGTTGCGTCACTCATGATCATCTGGTCCTCAGATGTGGCCGAATCGGCAGGTGCAGGCTTCCGCTACCTCCTCTTCCACATCTTCGGCGGCACCTGTCTGCTCGGTGGGGTCGTGCATACCGTCGTCACAACCGGGAGCGCCGCGATCGGCCCGGTGGGAGACGGGACCGGTCTCCTCCTCATGCTTGTGGGGATCGGCGTAAACGCCGCGTTCATCCCGCTCCACACCTGGGTGCCGGATGCCTACCCGACGGCATCTCCTGTTGGGTCGGTCGCCCTCTGCATCTTTGCGACGAAAGCGGCAGTCTTCCTCCTCGCCGTGGTCGGGGGATGGAGTGTTGCGGTCGCGTACATGGGAGGGGTGATGGCGCTCTATGGTGCCGTCTATGCCCTCATGCAGGACGATATCCGCCGTCTCCTCAGCTACTCGATCATTAGCCAGGGCGGCTACATGGTCGCCGCTATCGGGGTAGGATCAGTCGCCGGAATTGATGCCGGGCTTGCCCACATGGTCAACGACATCCTCTTCAAGTCACTCCTCTTCATGGTGGCGGGTACGGTCATCCTTAGGACAGGATCGCACCGGCTCTCCGAGCTCGGGGACCTCGGGAGGACGATGCCGGTAACCGCGCTCTGTGCCCTCATCGGCGGCCTCTCGCTTGCGGGGCTGCCGGGCCTGAACGGTGCGATGAGCAAGGGGATGGTGATCGAGGCGGCGGCGGGAGTGCCTTACCTCTCATCCCTGCTCCTGGTCTCGGCCGTCATAACTGTCCTCTACGTCTTCAGGTTCCTCTATCTCGGCTTCTTCCGGAGGGTCGTCGAGACGAGGGAAGGCATCCTCCCAAAGGATCCACCGGCCCCTATGAAGATTGCGATGGGAGTTACCTCCCTCATCTGCATTGCAATAGGGCTCTTCCCGCACCTCCTGACCAATCTCCTACCCGGCGGGACCGGTGCGTATCCGTTTGCACCCATACACCTGATTGAGTCCGTCGGCATCTTCGCTGTTGCAGGTCTCGTCCTCTTCCTGGTGCAGCCTCTCAGGCGTCCCTGGCATGCAGCCACGACTGATATCGATGCTCTCTACATCAGAGCCGGGCAGGCGGTCACCTGGTTCTCGGCGTATCCGCTCAGGAAGACGGCAGAGGCGATAGAGCGCGGAATCGAGGGGATGGTGATGCACCTCAAACATGTTATGGCAAACCCGACCGTCGCCATTCAGATCGCAGGAAGAACGCTCCTTCTGCCCTTAGTTCGGGCGTTTTCTGGTCCAGCAGAGAGAGCGGCGTATGAGGAAGACCTTATGTACCTTAGGGATCACTATCCTGATGTTCAGACAACCATCTGGGGCGGCGGGTACGGGATCATATTCATCAGCATCATCGCGTTCCTGTACTTTATCTTTGATATACTGAGGTGAAAACGGCGCCGCCCTTCCTCTTTCGCGATAGATATTGCATCTCTGGTATCAGATTGTGGGTTTGTTGCTGACCGAGATTATAATGCCGCGGTGGAATATCCTCCGCGTGGGGATGGAGCAGCCCTTTGCGCCTGTGGAGACGAGACCTCTTACACCATATCTCTGGGATGCAGGTGTTGTCTATGATAGCCGGGAAGCCCACCCTTTAGGGCAGGGTAGTTCAACTAACGTTTGCATGACGGTTTACGAAGAAAACCGGCAGAATGCCCTCAACTTCAGTCGTGGGATGAATGCCGTCCTCAGATACCTTTATTATGCCCTACATCTCTCTCAATTGTGAGATTGGGGCTGCAATCTCAGGGATAATACCCAAGATGCATGCCCCCGACGAGAGGAGGGGGAGCAGTCACACAAAAGAGGATTTTGATGATTCATGCAGAGCCGCCTTTCTGCTCTGCATCCTTCTTCCGGTACCCCTCAAGCAGGACCGTCACCAGGTTCTTCACCGGGACATCGGTGCAGTCTGCGATATGGAACTCACAGAACGGGCAGACTGTCACCACCACGTCCGCGCCGGTTGCCTTCACGGCCTCATCGCGCATCGCCCCGAGCGCCTTTGCCTCCTCTGGCACCCCGGAGCGGACACCGCCGCCGGCCCCGCAGCACTGTGCCGGCATCTCCACAAACTCGCCGACCACCCGGGCGAGAAGCGCCCGGGGCTCCTCTCTGATCCCCTGGCCTCTGAGGAGGTGGCAGGGGTCGTGGTAGGTAGCCGTGACATCCAGTTTCGCCGGAGGCTCGATCCCGTACTCAGTGAGGATCTCGGTGACGTCTTTAACCACAAACGGCGTCTCATAATCGTTCTTCAGCGTTGCTCCGCACCCGGCGCAGATCGTCATCACAGTCTCGATCCCCTGGCTTGTGAAGGCCTCGATGTTCTTCTGCTTCAGGTCGTCGATAAACGAAGTCTGCCCCGTCCGGATCAGTGGCGAGCCGCAACAGACCTGGTCGTGGGGGATAATCACCCTGATACCGTTGCGCTTCATGACCTCCATTGCATCGAGTGCGGTCTGCGGCACCCGGCCATTGAACATACATCCGACAAAGAACCCGACCTCGCCCCGGACAGGACCCTCGGGCTCGATCACCTCCGGCACCTGCTCTAAAAACGTCGGCTGCGTCCGCGCAACGCTCCTTCCCGTCTCCTGCACCAGCCTCGCCACCTCCTGGTGCCGGGGCAGGGTCAGCCCGCGACGGTTCGCAAGTTCCCGAAGTTTCTCGATCGCTTTGCCCGGGACATCGATCTCCTTTGGGCAGACCTCCACGCACCGCTTGCAGGTTGTGCAGTAGAAGAGCCCCTTCTCGATGGCATCACTGATCCGGTCCCCTGTATCCCTGGGGTCGAGGGCAAGGCGCATCTCCTGCCGAAGCACCGTCGGCCCGGCAAACTCAGTCACCAGGAGCGCCGGGCAGGTCGATACGCAACAGAAGCACTCGATACAGTCCCGGAGCGGCTTGATCGCCTCAATCTCCTCCCGTGTCGGGAGCCCCGCGTCAGGTGCCGGGCAGATCCGGGCGATCTTTGCCATCACCGGTCCTATATCCACCATCAGGTCTTTTAAGACCGGAAGGTCCAGCGGCTCGATCGTCATACCATCGCGGGCCTCCTCCATGCAGGCAAGGACTGGCGTCCCATCCACCTGGACAGCGCAGCTCCCGCACTGTCCTGACCCGCAGCAGTAGCGGTAGGCGAGCGTCGGGTCGCGCTCGTCGTGGACTGCGTGGAGGGCGTGGAGCACCCGGGCCCCCTCGTTGACCCGGACCGTGTACTCCTCAAAGTAGGGCTCTGCATCCTCGGCAGGATCGTAGCGGGAGACCCGGAGAGTGATCTCTCTCATGCTGCCACCTCCCGCCGCTCGATCCCCTCCCGAACAAGCGAGATGTAGGTGTGGCCGAACGGCGACTTCGCCGGGTCCCAGGTGGCGGTATCCGCATCCAGCCTGACGTGAGCCCCCCGGTTCTCCGGTCGGAGCTGAGCGCACCTGATGATCAGGGACGCCGTGGTGCACATATTCCTGACCGTGCAGCACTCCGGGATGTTCGCGGTCGAAGCGGCGAAGAGTCGCCGATCAGCGAGCCTTCTAACATTCGTGAGCGCTGTTGCAAGGTCAGGCGAGTTTCTGAAGATCCCGGCCTGGTTCCACATCGTGAGTTTCAGGTCCTTCCTGACCGCCGCGGGGCTTATCGCCCCGTCAAAGAAGTCATCGAGCATTTTGAGTTCCGTCTCAATCCATGCCTCATCGATCCTGCCGCTCCGTTCCTGCGACTTCCCGGCGAACTCCCCGGCCCGCTTCCCGAAGACCTGGGTATCAGCAAGCGCGTTCCCGCCGAGGCGGTTTGCGCCGTGCACCCCGCCGGCCACCTCACCGCAGGCGAAGAGCCGCGGGATGGTCGTCCGGCACTCTGGGGTGATCCGAAGACCACCCATGATGTGGTGGGCGGTTGGCGCCACCTCCATCGGCTCCCTCCTGATATCCACGCCGAAGGCGAGGAACTGTTCGAGCATCACCGGGAGCCGCGTCTCGATCTGCTCAGCCGGGAGATGTGTCACGTCCAGGTAGACCCCGCCGTGCTTCGTCCCCCGCCCCTCCAGCACCTCAGTCGCGATCGCCCGGGCCACAACGTCCCGGGTGGAGAGTTCCATCCGGTCAGGGTCGTAGCGCTTCATGAACTGCTCCCGCCGCGCGTTTAAGAGGATCCCTCCCTCCCCCCGGACCGCCTCAGTCACCAGCCGGCCGCGGGCGTCGTAGGGGTAGACCGCACCCGTGGGGTGGAACTGGACCATCTCCATATCGATCAGCTCCGCCCCGGCCCGGTAGGCCATGGCAAACCCGTCGCCGGTCCCGGCGGCTGAGTTCGTGGAGATATCATAGATCTGTGTCCCCCCACCGGTCGCAAGCACCGTGGCGTCCGACCGGAAGAGTATGACCTCCCCCTCCCGGTCCAGGGCGATTGCACCGGCGACCGCGCCATCTTCATCTTTCACCAGGTCGATGACCGTGACCTCGTTGTAGAGTTGCGTATTGGTCGCGTCGAGGCGGTCGAGGAGGGTCATCATTATCTCATGGCCGGTTCGGTCCCCGGCATAACAGGTCCGGGGGAACCGCTGCCCACCGAACGGCCGCTGCGCCACCATCTGGTCATCCGTGACGTCAAAGACCGCACCCCACCGGACGAGATCTCTCAGGCGCTCCGGCGCCTCACGGACCAGCACGTCCACCAGGGCCGGATCGTTCAGGTACGCGCCGCCTGAGAGCGTATCTTCGCGGTGAGCCTCAATAGAGTCCTGGTCCCGCAAAACGGCGTTGAAACCACCCTCTGCCATCGTCGTGCATCCACCTTTGCCAACGATGGTCTTGGAGGCCAGGATCACGCTGCCGTACCGGGAGGCCTCGATGGCTGCCCGCACCCCGGCGCCGCCGCTCCCGATAACCAGCACGTGAGCGTCCACAATCTCGTTTACAAGCATCTTATTAGTTTGTGCGTTGTATAGTATCATAAAGTAATTGCAGGGGACGAGTGAGCCAGAATGAGGCTATTAATGAAATTTGGCGGGACGTCCGTTGGGGAAGCAGACTGTATCCAGCGGGTCGCAGATATCGTAGAGCCGCACCATGCGGCAGGCGACGAGGTTGCGCTGGTCGTATCGGCGTGCTCAGGAGTTACTGACCAGATCATCGCGATGGCTGATGATGTCGTAAAGAGCAAGGAACACCCCCCGATCGAGACCTTTCTTGCGGCAATGCGGACCCGGCACATCCGGCTCCTCGGCGAGGTCGCCCCCGATCACCTTGACGAGGTGACGGCGGTCATCGATGACCGGCTCACCCAGCTGCGGAACATCCTCACCGCGGTATACACCTTAAAGGAACTGACTCCCCGGTCCCGTGATTACATCATCTCCTTCGGAGAACGGCTCTCCGCCCCGATCGTGAGCGCCGCCCTCCGCCAGCGCGGTATCCCCTCGGTCGTCCTCGACGGCGCCGAAGCCGGGATCATCACGACGGCAAACCATGGGGACGCCCGCGCCCTCCCGGCGAGCGAGTCGAGTATCAGGAGCAGGGTCGTGCCGCTGCTCACCGGATCGGTCCCGGTGATCATGGGCTTCATGGGGGCGACCGAGCAGGGCGTGATCACCACGCTTGGGCGGAGCGGTTCCGACTATTCGGCTGCCATCATTGGCGCCGGGATCGATGCTGATGAGATCTGGATCTGGACCGATGTCGACGGAGTGATGACGTCAGACCCGAGGATCGTCAGGGATGCCCGGGTGCTCGACGACATCTCCTACCTTGAGGTGATGGAACTCTCTTACTTTGGTGCCAGGGTGCTCCACCCGCGCTCAGTTGAACCCGCGATGCAGAAGGATATCCCGATTCGGGTCAGGAACACCTTCAAGCCCGAGTGTCCCGGGACCATCATCCTCCGGGACGAGCACCTGGAGAAGAGGGTGGTCAAGGCCATCGCCCTGATCGAGAATGTGGCCCTGATCAATATCAACGGTGCACAGATGGTCGGCCGTCCCGGCGTCGCGAAGGCGATATTTGAAGCGCTCGCTGAGCGGGAGGTGAACGTTATGATGATCTCCCAGGGTTCCTCCGAAGCAAACATCTCGATCATCATCGACGGATCTCACCTGGAAGCCGCGATGTATGCGCTCGCACCGCTCGTGAAGCAGGGCACCGTGCGCGAAGTCACCTACGACCGGGACGTCGCCGCGGTCGCCGTCGTGGGCGCCGGGATGGCTGGAACCCCCGGGACGGGGGGGAGGATCTTCTCGGCGCTTGGCCGGGCCGGGATCAACGTTATGATGATCTCGCAGGGCTCAAGCGAGGTGAACATCTCGTTTGTTGTGAAGGGAGGAGACGGAAAACGCGCCCTGCAGGTGCTGCACGATGAATTCCGCCTCTCGGAGAACTCCGATGACTGAACATACCTACCGTGAAGCAGGGGTTGACATCGACCTCGAGGCGCGGGCGGTGCGGGCGCTGATCGACAACCTCACCTACCGGAGAACCGGCACGTTCCCGATGCTTGGGACGGTCGGGCATTTTGCCGGGCTCATTGACTGCGGACATTTTGCCCTTGCGCTCGCGGTTGACGGCGTCGGCACCAAGATGCTCGTCGCAGACGCGCTCCGTGACTGGCGGACCGTCGGGATTGACTGTATCGCGATGAATGTAAACGACCTCTACGTGATGAACCTCGAGCCCGTGGCGTTCGTCGACTACATAGCGACCGACGCCCTCTCGATCGAGAAGATGGAGCAGATTGGCCGGGGCTTGAATGAAGGGGCAAGGCTTGCGAACATAAACATCGTTGGCGGCGAGACCGCGACGCTCCGCGGCCTCGTGAACGGTCTCGACCTTGCGGGGACGTGCCTCGGGGTCCAGAAGAAGGAGAAGATCGTCACCGGGGAAGGGATCATCCCGGGTGACCTGATCGTCGGCGTCCCCTCAAGCGGCATCCACAGCAACGGCTTCACGCTCGCCCGGAAGATCGTCGAGGAGTATGCCTCGTATGATACAATTCTTTCGAACGGGAAGACCCTTGGCGAAGAGCTCCTGGCGCCTACCCGGATTTATCATGAAGTGCTCAGGGTGACCGAGGCCTGCACCATCCATGGGATGTGCCACATCACCGGCGGTGGTCTCTTAAACTTCCGGAGGCTCTCCAGCTATGGGTTCTCCATCACCGATCCCCTGGAGGTCCCTGCCATATTCCGGTGGCTGCAGGAGACCGGCGGCATCAGCGACCTCGAGATGTACCGCACCTTCAACATGGGCATGGGCTACGCCTTCGTCGCCCCGCCCAGGAGCGTGGCTGCCATCAGGTCGGCTGTCCCGGGCGCCCGGGTGGTCGGCGAGGTGACCGGGGAGCCTGGTGTCTGGTTGAAGGACATCGAGATCGGGTGAAGGGAGTTCTCATCCGCTCGCTGGATTTTTCGTGTGCCCGAGGAGGGAGATAGCGGCATCTCCCCGGCCTCTGGCGCATCGGCGCAGAGAAGAACCTTTTTCACTCTCCCGGGAGAGGGATTAAGCAATGGCTCTTTCTTCCGAACCGCTCAGCCCGGATGTCGCGAATACGGCACCACTGACCCGGCGGGAGATCGCTGACCTCCTGCCCGAGGTCCCGGGATGGTCGCTCGAAGATGGGCACCTGACTGCCCGGTTTATCTGTAAGGGGTTTTGCGACGCCGTAGCGTTTTTCCAGGAAATTGCGCGGTTTTCTGCACGGGAAAACCACTTCCCTGATATCGGCATCCATAAGGGCCGGATTGTGGATGTCGCCTGGTACACCTACGCCATCGGCGGGCTCTCCAGGAACGACTTTATCATGGCCGCACGGCTCTCAGAGTGGCTCTGGTGCCGGCAGGGCGGAGCGCTCTAGTGCATCCGTGAACCATCCCCACCCTTGCGGACGGGACTTCCTGGCTATCACCGACCCTTGTCTCAAATGAGGTCTTACATGATCTTCACAGGCGTTGATTATTCTGTTCGGGCAGTTCCTGCCCTACAAGCATTCGTGTGAGGTCCGATTGTCTGGTTATCGTAACATCAATACCAGTGAACTACCCTGCACCTGTTGGACGGGGCTTCCCGGCTATCATGGACAATACTTGCGTCACAGAGATGTGATGTAGCGGTCTCATCTCCACAGGCTCAAAGGGCTGTTCCAGCCCCACGCGGTGAATATTCTCCGCAGCATTATAGTCTCGATCCGCAACAAACCCGCAATACGGACATTCGTGGATTCTCACGGAGAGATCCTTCTTCATGATACTTCCGCAGTTTGAGCACAGCTGTGTCGTATCCCGGGGATCAATTTGAACGAAATTCGTACCAGCACTCTCGGCCTCACACGAGAGATACAATAAAAACCGCCCCCACGGTGCATCATGGATACTCCTACGGAGTCCGCGAGATTTGTCGTTTTCTTTGAGATACTTGATGTTCAGGTCTTCTACACAGATCGTCGCATAGGAATCAACGTATCGACGGGAGAGTTTGTGCAGAAAATCGTTCTTCTGGTTTGTGACATGAGCATATGCTCTCTCCAGTTTCTTCTTTGCCTTCTCCCAGTTCTTCGAACCACGACATTTCCGGGCAACCCCTTGCTGCAACTTCTTAATCCGGGCCCGTGATCGTTCGAAGAACCGGGGATTCTCGATCACCCTGCCATCGATACCCAATCGGCCCGATAGGTTCCACACAATGTCTTTCAAGCGCTCCCGAATATCATCGGAAATAACGCTTTCCGACGATACTTCACTACTATCACCAAATGATATAGAGCGCAAAGACTGAATGTGCTGACCTGTCAGGCTTGTATTTCATGTTGAGTGGAGTATAAGGCGATATCCAAAAAGATATATCTAACAATAAGAAGGGCGGCTCTGCTCTCATCCCCGCCCTAAAGGACGGGAACTTCCCGCTCTGCCCCCTTCACCCCGCGAGTTAAAGTTAGTGTGCAGGGGATTCGTGAAACCCGAAGAGTCCGCGCGCCACGGTCCGCTGCCCCAGGCCAGGCACACGAGCTGGAGCGGGGGTTTGATGACCGGTTGGTGTGCGCCTTCTCCCTTCGCACGCGGCAATAGTGCGGAGATGCTTTCCTGGTCCCACGCGAAGACTGTCTGGTTATCGGCGTTCTGTATCGCGCCAAAACCCTCAAATGGGATGGTTTGATGTGCTAACCGGTTCCGAAGGCCCGCACGACTCTTGCCCGTATGGCCTCTTCGGGGAGCGCGCCGACCACCCGGTCAACGAGCCTGCCGTTCGCGAAGAACAGGAGCGTCGGTATCGCTGCTATGCTGAAACTCGACGCTATTCTGGGATTGAGATCGACGTTGCATTTGCCGAAGGTCACCCTGCCTGCGAAATCGCGCGCAAGCTTCTCGATCACTGGAGCCACCATCCGACAGGGCCCACACCATTCTGCCCAGATATCAATGACGAGGAAAGGATGCTTCTTTATGACGTTCTGAAATGTATTGTCGCTGATCTCGATGATACTGCCGGGATTGCCGGGGAGGCCAGCCTCAAGCTCGCGGAGGCGTTTTTCGCGGAGGCGCTGCAGATCATCATCCATTGGTTTGTTCTCTTCCATGTAACGGGAATATGGAACCACGCCACTATTAATCATTGGGTGAGGGACGGCGGCCAAACCTTCAGAAAATTATATATCCTGGCGCACTCAACATATATATCTCACAGGTCTTTGAAGCGAGGTGGGGTAGTCAGGAAATCCCGACGGGCTCATAACCCGTAGACCGATGGTTCAAATCCATCCCTCGCTATATCTTGTTGTTGCTTAGTTCTTCTTCGTCCCTTACCCTGCTTCCATCTCCGTCATCGAACCTGTCTTCCCAGAACCTGCACTTAAGATTAAGCCCCATGTTGCGTGCATGAAAACAACCTGCTTTCACGGGCTCACCGATGTGACAGTGGATTTCGGTGGTTTCGCGTCCGGGACAGGATTTGTATCAAGGAGAGCGGGAAGGAATGACTTCGGCCATACCGCGCACGGTTATGTCCGTTGTTTCTCGGTTCTGAAGGTTGAGAGACCGGCCTGGTGGTGGGTGCCTGCCATGTAGTCCACGACACTGTGGTGACACCTTTCCTCGCTGATATCCACGGGGTAACACCCGGTCAGGCATCCGGTGCAGAGATTCCGCTCGTCGCACCCGATCGCCTCCACCAGGTCCTTGAGCGGGATGTAGGCAAGCGATGTCGCGCCGATGCTCTCCCGCACCATCTCGATGCTTTTCCCGCTCGCGATCAGTTCCGCCCGCGTGGGCATATCCACCCCGAGGTAGCAGGGAGAGATGATCGGCGGGGAACCGACCCTGAGATGGATCTCGCTTGCCCCCGCCTCCCTGATCATCTTCACGATCCGGCGGGATGTTGTCCCACGGACAATACTGTCGTCGACAAGGATCACCCTTTTGCCCTTCAGGTTTCCCCTGATAGTGTTGAGTTTGATCCTGATCGCCCATTCCCGCTGCTGTTGGGTCGGCATAATAAACGTCCGTCCCATGTAGCGGTTCTTCATCAGCCCCTCAAGGAACGGGATACCTGACTGTTCGGCATAGCCAGCGGCGTAAGCGGTTCCGGAGTCAGGTACCGGGCAGACCATATCTCCTCTGACGGGGGCCGCGTCGTGGAGACCCTGCCCGATCCGGCGCCGGACATCGTAGACCAGTGTCCCGTCAATGACTGAATCGGCGCGGGCGAAGTAGATATACTCAAAGATGCAGTGCGCCGTCCGGTTCGCGGTCGCGATCTGGACGGAGGAGAACCCGTTCTCGTCGATATGAATGAGTTCACCCGGCCGCACATCCCTGATGAACATGCCGCCGAGCGCATCGATAGCCACACTCTCTGAGGCAATGATGTAGCCATGGTCAAGCTTACCGACACAGAGCGGTGTGATGCCGAGCGGGTCACGAAAAGCATACACGGTATTGTTTAACAACGCAACGATGGCGTAGGAGCCACGAAGGCGACGCATGCAGAGTCGGACGGCATCCTCCATGCTCTTTGAGGTCCGGAGCGCCTCGGCGATGATGTTACCTATGACCTCGGCGTCGGTGGCGGTGCAGAAGATCTGCCCTCTGCGTTCATATTCCTCCCGGATCTCAGCCGCGTTGACCAGGTTGCCATTGTGGGCGATCGAGAGGTCAAGTCCCCGGTAGCGAAAGTTAAACGGTTGAACGTTCTCCGGGACCGTCGACCCGGACACCGGGTAGCGGACATGCCCGATCCCGGCATTGCCGTGCAGTCCCTCTAGGGTGTGGCTGTTGAAGACCTCGGCAACGAGCCCCTGAGCTTTGTAGGTATACAGGGTCGTGCCTTCAAAAGTAGAGATCCCTGCGCTCTCCTGCCCCCGGTGCTGGAGAGCGTACAGGGCGTAGTACAGTGGAAATGAGACACCGCCAGCATCGACGATGCCAACGATACCACACATGATCCAGCTCTAGTGTGTTGGTACCTTTGCTTTTTTCTCTGTCCAGCGGTAATTGCGAATTCTCCGGCTTCTCCCAAAGCCACAGGCTGCACAGACTCTATGCTGCGCATGGAATGAAGCCCTGCCACAACGCCTACAGGTGATGTGGGTGCGTTTCTGTCGTTTGCCCATTGAGGGCGTGCCTTTTGACATTGTTTCTCACCTACTCATTCAACTGAAGGGGTGATGTAGATCACATTATCACCGCGGACGATCAGCGTGCCAAGTTTATGCACCGCGCCGTCTACTTCTTCTTCTGCCTTATCCAGTACCAGATTCATGTGAACGTCGTATCCCTGGAGGATGCCCCGGATCTCCCTTCCACCTTTGAGACTGATGATGACGGGCTGACGATTCAGTACCTGATCTAAAATATCCAACGGTCTTGGCGTCATATGATTACCCTTTGCCGTCCTTTCTGGAGTAATATATTTGAGTGGGGAAACTACTTAAATATAACCGCGCTGTTGCGAGGAAACACCTGCTTCCTAGAGGTCTGGATTAAATGTCAAAATATACCATTAAAAAACGTCACGTTATTAGAAGATCGCAGATTGCCCGGCTCCTGAGTCAACTCGCCGAGGAGATCGGTTCTTCAGCCGAACTCTTCCGGTCCGACCGGATCGAGCGGATCGAGACGGACGCTCCCGTCGATATCTTCCTCGTCGACAAAAAACCGCTCCTTATGGCCACCGACACCTGGACCTTTCCCACCCTACGGGGGCTGATCGAGCACCCCATCCCCGAACGACGGGTGGTGGTCGATACTGGCGCGGTCAGGTTCATCGCAAACGGCGCGGATGCCATGCGCCCCGGGATCACCTCGATATCGCCCGATATCCGGGCCGGCCGCCCGGCGCAGATCGTTGAGGAACGCTACGGCAAACCGCTCGCCGTGGGGGTTGCACTCTTTGATGCTGACGATATGAAGCGGCAGGAGAAGGGTAAATCGGTCAGGAGCATCCACCATGTTGGGGACGATATCTGGAACCTCGAGATTTGATATGGGAATTAAAAGATACAATTAAATAAATTCTTTCCTCACTTTTTTCTATGGTTAAAAAGCTCTTTGACAGCATTCTCGGTAAAAATCCTGCAAAAAGCGAAGATGAATACATGGAACTCGACCTCGCCTCTTATGAGGGGGCGACCTCGGAGGAACCAGCATCCATGTATGTCAAGATCGCCACCATCGCGGATCTCAAGGACACCCCCCGTGTTAAAGACGAGGTCTACAACGGCAACATTGTCATCGTCGATATCGGGCGGCTGAGGATGGATAAGGTGACTTTTGAGCGGGTCCTAAAAGACCTTCGCGATGTAGCGAGAGACGTAAACGGTGACATCGTCGGACTTGGTGAGCAGAAGTACGTCATCATCACGCCCATGTCCGTCAAGATCTCGCGCGAGAAGATCGGTGGTGCTCAGTAAGTGCGGGAGACCTACCAGGGGACCTGTCCTGCGTGCGGGTGCGAGATCCAGATTATCCACCATCGCCTCGAGATCCCCCACTTCCCGGACCTCCTGCTCGTCTCGATCGCCTGCGACGCCTGCGGTTACCGGCACACCGACACCATCATTCCGGAGGAGGGCGAGCCAGTCCAATGGACAGTACGGGTCGAGGAGCCCGGTGATCTTTCCATTAGAGTGGTGCGGAGTATGACAGGGACTATCGAGATTCCGGAACTCGGTCTTGCGGTCGAGCCCGGGACTGCCTGTGAGGGGTTCGTCACCAATATCGAAGGGGTTCTCTCGCGGTTTGAGGAGGCGGCGGAGAGCATCCTTACCTGTGCTGAGAGTGATGACGAGCGGGCGGCCGCACTCAGAGTACGGGAGAAGATCGCCGCCGCACGGGAGGTGGCCTTCCCATTCACGGTCGTCCTCAAGGATCCCGCCGGGAATAGCGCACTCATCAGCGAGAAGGCCGAAAAAGCGCGCCTCGAGAGAACGACCTAGATCTTTCCTTTTTGGGCTTAGTTGAACCGTCATTTGTCAGCTCCTGGCGGTTGCAGTCCCGGGGCAACGCTCGGGGCGCGGATTTCTCTCAGTATCGCCACGCACCGCCCCCACCCCACCGGGCGTGTCTACCATAATTCACTGCCCGGGAGATGAGCCCGGTTCCGGAATAGGGATTCAACAGAGTCCGATGGTTCGGAATCGATGCAGTGGTGACCGACCCCGACCTCACAGACTACTTCCTGCTGGCGGTCAGGGAGCAGGTTCGCGAGGCGCTGTGCTGCTTCCAGGAGCACGGCGGCGAGGCGTGATTTTGGGGGAGGCAACGGTTCTTTGAGCCCTCCTCCAGGACCTGTTCTGTTTGCGGTTACCGGATGGCTGACCTGATGCTCATGGACCGGGAGTGAATCTCTCCGGACTGCGGGCCCTTCCACGACCGGGAGCTCGAACACTTTGCGTTGGCGGGTGAGGATCAGTGTCTTCGAGCCTGTGGTTCCTCCCCCTCTTGGGGGGGGAGTGATAGCCGGGAAACTCTATTTGTACGGGTGGGGTAGTTCACCGGCAAACTCAACCTCTCACTGCAATCTCCTGTTCAGGGCAGGAACGCCACGTTCCCGGCGAACCGCCAGACCGTCTTCATCCCCTCCTCGTCGCTTAAGGTTTCTCCGGGAACACCATCCCAAGAGACCATGTTCCAGGGAGGTCGAGCCCGGAGCGATCTATTTGATTGGGAAAGGTATCAACAATCTCAGGAGCGCGGCAATATGCCGCCACTTCTCGCGAGAGGAACGAGCCCGGTGCCGCCGTGACTGGCTGTATCGTTCGCTGCAGGGCCGAGATCGGATCGCTTCACGGGTTCCGAAATAGATCGGGGTGCCGACGATGAACCTGTTCATCTCCTATATCCTCCTGATGATATTCATTTAAGCCCGTCGTCGCTGGCGCGTTCCTCGCCGGTGCAGAGGGGATGCGGTTCTCTGCAAGCAGTGTGGTTTCGGTCCTGGTACTCTCACGCTCCAGGATCCATTGCACATTCCTCGGGCACCAACGCGGTTGTTCCCCTCGTGTGGGGGACTCCCGCAGAGCAGCAGTATCACTCTTCGATCACGCTTTCACAACTCGATCAGATGGTAAGACGCATTGCCAAGACCGATTGCGGCGGCGTAGGTTATCTGGTAGTGGGCATCTGTGTAGTCCCAGATCCCCTTAAACTTGTCTTCTCCGGGGGCAAGGTTTGCCTCAAGCGCTGTTCGGGCAAACCCCCGCTGGCTGTTGATGAGATCGAGGCTCGCGTGGTCGATAGCGACCGGATCAGTGGAGGCGAGGATCCCGATATCGGGAACGATCGCCGCGTCGCTCCAGGGGACGCAATCGCAGTCGGGGGTGATGTTGAGAAGGAAGTTGATGTAGCCCACTCTCCCGGGTTTATTAAGGACGGCGCCGAGGGCATACTCACAGAGCCTCTCCAGGAACGGCTGGATCTCTGTGCTCCAGTCAAACTCGATCGCTCCCGTGGGGCAGGAGCGCATACAGTCGCCGCACCCGACGCAGTGCTCTGGGTTGATCTGTGCCCGCCCTTCGGTGATGGTAATAGCTGCCTGCGGGCAGACACGGGTGCACTTCCCGCACCCTCCGCACTGCTCAATCTCCACGAACGGCCGGCCCGCATGTTGCTCTGCCTTCCCTGAGGGTGGGGCGCAACCCATCGCCAGGTTCTTTATTGCGCCCCCAAACCCGGCCAGGTCGTGGCCCTTGACGTGCGAAAGGACAAGCATGCTGTCGGCGTCGAGGATGCTCCCGGCGATCCGAACCCTCTGGAAATGCTTTCCGCTGACCGGGACCTCAGACCAGTAGTCACCTCGGAGTCCATCGGCGATGATCACCGGGGCGCTGACCACCGCGTAAGCAAAACCGTGTTCGATGGCGGTGACGGTATGCCTGACTGCATCTGCCCTGCTCCCCGCGTAGAGCGTACCGGTATCAGTGATGAAGGGGTGCGCTCCTCGCTCCTTCATCTTATCCACCACCTGACGGGCGAAGATCGGATTTATGTGGGCATCGCACCCCCGCTCCCCGACGTGCAGTTTGACGGCCGCAAGGTCGCCCGGCCGGACGATCTCGTTGAACCCGGCCACATCAAAAAGGCGGCGGATCTTCTGAACTTTACTCTCATGGTGACTCCTTGCCCGGAGGCTGGCGAAATAGACGTCTGCCATCGTCGTCTGCTCCCTCGTTCAGGTACTCTCTGGCGCTGGAGAATAAGAATTGTGCCCGGTATCAGAGCACAGAATGGGCGATACTTCCGTTTGAGGTGGTGACAGCGATCATCGCCCCCTCATCGCCGAACGGGACCGAAACCAAAGTCCCCCGTCGATTCGCTGGTCGAAGCAGGAGGTCGCGGACCGTCACCCTGCCTGCCGTTCGAGGTAGTGGCGACCACCCGGGTGGGTAACTGGTCCCTTTTCGAACGAGAAGGTCATCCTTTGTGTTGAGTCCGCTTACGGCTTGATGTTCGTTGGGATTGCCTTCTATGACCGGAGGATCGTGCTCTTTGACACGAAAGGCTATCTGGACTTGATCGCCACGGTGACAATCGACAGGACGACGGCGGAAGGGATCATGGCGGCAGGCAGGTCAGCCGTTTGATGCGTTCCGTGCGGGAGTGTGGAACGGCACGATCAGGATCGAGCGCAACACCATGCTCGGGAAGTTGCAGTGGAGTATGGGTATGGCCAGGTTCGGGCGCCGGGTAATGGATGTCGTCGGGTTGTGATTGCAGAGATCCCACGGGCCCTGCTGGAGAAGATCGGAAGAATAACGGTTCAATTCGGTGGATAGAGGCCGGTTTGGGGTACTCCTGGCTGGTCTGCGATTAAGAAGCCTCCTCATCGGAAAATGGTCTTTCTCCCTGACAGGAACCAGGGGCTGAAAGCCCGACCAGCTCGCTCCGGGTGGTCGCATCCGGGCCCACGTCCGGGTATCACCACCCCCCACCTCCAAAGAGCCGGGGACGAAACGTATCACTTTGTGCGCGGGAAGAGTGCCGTTCCCTCCCTGGTCCCCCTACAGCCGGCGTGATGTCCACTACGGCCCGCAATGGATGGCGAGATGGGGGAGAGCTGTTTCAGGCAGGCGCAGCGACGCCTCACAGTCTGCAGTACGCAGCATGCAGAACCCTGGGGTCATCCTGAATATGGCCGCTGTCACCGAGAGGGCCGCAAAGGCGGTGGCGTTCGCCACCGCGCTGTCATGATCGGAATACAGGTCGAGTTGCGGTGCAACCGCTGCACCGGCTGGAACGGCTTCGCGGTCTGAGGGATGAGGTTATAGCGCTTGACCCTCATAATGCCCCCCCTCTCGTACGGGGGTGGTGGATAACTTTTCCTGAGAGGGGTTTGTTCCCCTGACTACAATTTGTGGTTCCGCTCTCCACAGTCGATGGGCAGGCACGGCCCGCGACAGGTTTATCCATTTTCCGGGGAGAAATATCCTGACAGGAGTGCCAACGGATGCATCGATACATGAAAACCCTTCTCTACGGCCTGATGGCGTTTGTCGTCTTCCCAGGCACCAGTTTTATCATCGACAGACAGGTGAATCGGGTTCCCGCTGCAGCAGCTGCCCCCGGTGTGATGATTGCGCACTTCTTTGCTGCTCCCTGGCAGGGACGGTGAGACGCATGGTAGCGGGGGTTCGGGCGGAGTGGGAGAGGCTACGGAGTGTTGTTATCCATCGTCCGGGGATCGAGATGTTCTTCGGGCTTCTGGACCCCTACGCGGCCCTCTATGAGCGGGCGTTCAGCCGTTACGAGGCGCGTCGAGAGCATGAGCACCTCGAGTACACCCTCAGAGACGAGTTCGGGGTCCGGGTGCTGCGGCTCAAGGAGACCATTCTCGACGCCGCCGACCGCGACCCGGCGGTTCGCCGACGGCTCGTTGATTGGGCGCACAAGACCGTCACCATCCGTGGCGGGAGGAATGAAGTGGCGGCGGCCCGGCGGAACATGGAGCAGAACGCAGATGCCCTGGACTCGCAGCACTTCTTCACTCTCCTCCTCTTAGATCCGGTCATCGAGGTGGATCGGGAACGCGTCGGTGCCGGGGTGGATGTCCGGATTATTATGGGACAGGGGCCGCTCGCAAATCTCTATTTCATGCGCGATCAGCAGGCGGTGGCTGGTTCTGGTCTGGTCGTCGGACGGCTGGCCAAACCTCAACGGTCCCGGGAGGCTGAGATAACCAGGTTTCTCTGGGAGATCCTCGGCATCCCCATCGCCGGAGCGGTGCGGGAACCTGGAACATTTGAAGGCGGCGACTTCATGCCGATGGGCGATTTCGCCCTCGTCGGTACCGGAGATCGGACAAATCTGGTTGGGATCCGCCAATTCCTCGATTGTGTCACGGGTTTCGACGAGATCGGTGTTGTCCAGCAACCGGGCCACCCGCTCATCCCGAGCAGGCGGCCCGACCCGATGGTCGACATGCACCTCGACACCTATTTCAATGTCGTGGGGAGTGGGGTTGTGATCGGCTCGGAGGTTCTCCTCCGGCGGGCACGGGTCGAGATCTACTATCGGACGAGCGGGGGATACGCCCCCTCCGGAGAGATCACGAACCTCTATGACTATATTCGGTCAAAGGGATTTGTGGTGATCGACCTCTCGGTCCTGGAACAACTTTCCTACGCCGCAAACATCCTCTGCGTACGAGACGGTACCATCCTTGCGGTGGAAGGAGAGGGGGTGATGAGGACGGTGCTTGCGAATCTGGAGCGGAAGGCCGCGGTTGATATGGCGCGTTACGGGCAGCTCCTCCAACACGCGCAGCAAGACTACCACCGGATCAGGGGTGCCAGGCAGTTCTTTCCGCATAAGACTGAGTTCCGCCAGCATGATATCGAGGTCTGTCCGCTGCATCTCGAGAACCTGACCGGAGGCTACGGTGGTCCCCACTGTATGACCTGCACGCTGGAGCGAGGGTGAGCCAGATGACGAAGAAGGCTGTAGTGGTCGCGCTTGGTGGCAATGCCATCCTGCGGCACCAGGAGATGGGCACCGCTGAAGAGCAATTTGCAAATGTCCGTCGGACCTCGATGAACATTGTGAAGATCATCCGTGAGGGTTACGCTGTCGCCGTTACCCATGGGAACGGCCCCCAGGTGGGGGATATCCTCCTCCGGAATGAGATGGCGAAGGACACCCTCCCACCGATGCCGCTCGATATCTGCGGTGCTGAGAGCCAGGGGATGATCGGGTATATGCTCCAGCAGTCGCTGAACAAGGCCCTCCGGTCGGTAGGGCTCGACTTCCCGGTGGTGACGGTGCTGACGCAGACCGTGGTGGACGCCGATGATCCGGCGTTCGGGAACCCGACGAAACCTATCGGTCCGTTTTATACAGCGATGCAGGCAAGGAGGCTCATGGATGAGAAAGGCTGGAAGATGGTGCATATCCGGGGACGAGGTTACCGGCGTGTGGTCCCCTCACCGCGCCCGATCGCCCTCGTCGAGGGAGAGGCGATAACCCGGCTCGTCAGGGACGGAATGGTCGTGATCGCCGCAGGCGGTGGCGGTATCCCCGTCGTCGCCGGGCCGGGCGGCTCCCTCCGTGGCGTCGAAGGGGTGGTAGACAAAGATTACACCGCAGCGCTCCTCGCCCGTCTCATCGGCGCCGATGACCTGCTCATCCTGACTGATGTTGAGTACGTTTTCCTGAATTACGGGTGCCCCGGCCAGCAGGCTCTCCGCGAGATGACGGTTGCCGAGGCGAAACAGCATCTCGCGGCGACACATTTCCCGCCCGGGAGTATGGGGCCGAAGATAGAAGCGGCCATCAGGTTTCTAGAAGATGGAGGACGCCGGGTAGTTATAACATCGCTTGATTCAGCTGGTGATGCCCTTGCCGGGCGGGTGGGGACCTGGATCCACCGGTAGCCAGAGATCCTACCCTAACCTTTATATCTCAGTTCTCCAACTGCCACTCGACGGTGAAGGAAAGATATGGCAGATAATTTCTGGACGGCTGTCATCGTCGGCTGGCTCGTAGGACTCGTCCTGGGCTTCCTGCTGCCGGTTATTGGCCCTCTGGTTGGCGGGTTCGTCGCCGGCTGGATGGTCGGGGGCGAGGTTGGGAACGGTGCAAAGGCTGGGCTGTTTGCCGGCATCCTCGGTGCCATTATCGTCGCGGTGCTGCTTCTTATCGGCGGCACGGTCTTGCTCGGGGCGTTTGGGTTCATCGCAGGCCTCGGTACATCGCTCGTCATCGTCGTGGCGGCGTTTGTCTACCAGGGACTGCTCTCCCTGATCGGCGGTGCTATCGCCGGGGCGGTCCGGCGGTAAGCACTTGAGCAGAACCGGGGTGGACCCTCTCCTGTGGTCTTCCCGGCCAGGCGGCAGCGGACAGCGGTTTGTACCGGATTTCCGCACTTCTGCGGCTAGTAGTCATGGGCTTGTCATTAACCCCGTATTCCGGGTGGAGGGCCCGATCATCGGTGGAACCATCGGCGGCCACCCCGGGCCTCCAGAGGCGGTAAGAGTCGCTCCAGGCTGGCTTATCGTTGCCGCGGTATTCTCGGCCATCGCCGTCGGCGGTGCAATCTGCGGGGTGCTGAAGGCACGGGTCACGGCGCCGTCCTGACAACTAACTCATGGGATGAGACCCCCGACTCCTTCCTGGATCCGCACCACGATGCGCGCCCGGTAGATCCAGAGATAAGTGGCCACTGCCGCAGTCTCGACGATGATGACATAAGTGACGATATGGGCGAAGGATACCTCATAGAGGATACCCATCACGACGCTCCCTACGAACCACGCCGTCCCGAAGACTGCGCTCAGAATGCCGTAGGCCTCTCCCCTGTACTCGAGCGCTGTGACCTCTGCGATCGATGCTCTAAGCACGGTCTCAAAGATCCCGATCCCGGCTCCCCAGGCGAGCGACCCTGCTATCACCAGGCCTGGAGTGAGCGAAAAAGCGAGCAGGGCAGTCGCGGTGCTGAGAACCGGTATGGTGAGGAGGACACGGGTGCCGATGCGATCAAACGTCCGACCAACGAGCAGCGCCACGATGACCGAGACCACCATCGCTGATGCATAGATGAGGGGGATGGTGGTATCAGAGGTGATCGACCCGGCCTTCAGGTGGAAGGAGATGAGGGGGAAGTTGGCGAACCCGGCCATCCCGAGGAAGATGAACGTGGCGTAGGGAATGATCCCGGGCAGTTCCCCTGCCGCCTCTCCGCTCCCGTTCAACTGCATCTCCAGGCGTCCTGGTTTTGGCACCACCTCCCGGGCGAAGAGGAGAACTGCGGCGACACCGGTTAGAGGGATCCCGAGCAGGAGAAATCCAGCACCGTATCCGCCGGTGAAGACCAGGGCAGCGACCATGACCAGAGGACCGAGGACCGCACCGATCTGGTCGAGTGCTTTGTGGACCCCGAACCCCCACCCCCTCCCGACGGAGGCCGTCGCGTGGGAGAGGATTTTATCGCGTGCAGGCGTGCGGATAGCCTTCCCTATCCGCTCGAATATGATGAGGAAGGCTGCAACCTCCCAGCGTCCGGCAAAGGCGAGGAGCGGGATGGCGACGAGCAGGCCGTAACCGGCCATCGCCATCTTCCAGTATTGGCGACTCTGGTCGACGTAGACGCCGGTGACAAACCTGAGTGCGTAGCCTACGAACTCGCCTAACCCGGCGATCAGTCCGACGACTGCCGCGCTTCCCCCCAGGAGAAGGATGTAGGGACCGATGACACTCCTGGCACCATTCGAGACCAGGCTCCCGAAGAGACTCACCACGCCGAGCAGCAGTATGAGACGAACCGAGAGTTCGCGGACCCCCTGACTGTTATCAGGGGTAGGATCAGACATCTTCTCCGGGGGATTGGCGGCTGTTTTTATATAAGGTGCTGCACGAGCCAGGTGTTGGTAATACCAGTGCCCTTATCCGCGGCGAGCGCAAATATTCTGCAATGAGAGAACCCTGATGGGGGATTGGACTCTCCAGGAGACGATCCCGGAGACTCCCGGAGACGAAGAATGGCAACAGGGCAAGGAGACAGAAAGCCGTATTCACGAAAATTTATCCTGGTACTGATCACCATCGCCACGTTCCTCAACCCCTTCACGGGCACCGCGATCAACCTCGCCCTGCCCTCCATCGGGGTCGAGTTTTCAGCCGACGCCACCATGCTTGCCTGGGTCTCCAGTGCTTACCTCCTCTCCTCGGTCATCTTCCTCCTCCCTGCAGGCAGGCTCGGCGACTCCCGGGGGAGGGTCACGGTCTTCATGACCGGGATTGTGGTCTACACTGCCGGGGCCATCCTCACCATCTTCACGCCCACGATAGGCATGCTCATCGCCTTCAGGTTCCTTCAGGGGATCGGCGGCGCCATGCTCTACGCAAACAGCGTGGCCCTGATCACCCACCTCTACCCGGCTGGAGAGCGGGGTTACGCCATCGGGTTGAACATCACCGCCGTCTACGCCGCGCTCTCGCTCGGACCGTTCCTCGGTGGTATCCTGACCCAGTTCTTTGGCTGGCGAAGCATCTTTGTCGTGACCGCAGTACTCGCCCTCCCGGTCCTCTTCTCCTCCGGCAAGTTCCCGGCATTCCTGAATGAACGACACTGCGAAGACTTCGACGTTCCCGGACTGGTCCTCTCTTCAGCCCTGATCCTCTGTCTCTTCCTGGGCCTGGCCTCGGCGACCACCCTGACGGGCCTGGCACTCCTTGCGGCTGCCTTCGTGCTCGGGATGGCCTTCTACCGGGTGGAACGACGGCACCCCTCCCCGCTCCTCCCGGTCTCAGTCCTGCGGGAGAACCGGGTCTTTGCCTCGTCAAACGCCGCCGCCCTGATAAACTACAGCGCCACGTATGCGGTCGGGTTCCTCCTCTCCCTCTATCTCCAGTACGTCCAGGGCTACGCACCCGCCGCCGCAGGCACCCTCCTCCTGGTCCAGCCGATCATCCAGATCTTCATCTCCCCGGTGGCGGGCAGGCTCTCCGATCAGATACGCCCCGGGCTCATCGCCGCAGGAGGGCTCGCGCTCTCGGCCGCCTGCCTCTTCGGCCTCGCCATGCTCTCAGAGACCACGCCGGTCGCGGCGATCATCGCGCTCCTGGTCTTCCTGGGCATCGGGGTCGGGTTCTTCTCATCTCCGAACACCACTGCTATCATGGAGAGCGTGGAGAAGCGCTATTATGGAAGCGCATCCGCGATGGTGGCGATGATGCGGTCGCTTGGGATGATGATGAGCATGGGGTTGGTCCTCGTAGTCTTTGCGGTCATCATGGGATCGACCGCTGTCACACCGGAGATATTCCCGGAGTTCCTTGCGAGTATGCGGCTGATATTCCTGGCCTTTGCGATTCTCTCGGTCTTAGGCATCTTCCTCTCGCTTAGAAAGAATGATTGAGGTTGGAGTGATACCCGTTCGAAGAACCGATCCCGGAGAAGCGTGACTGCTCCCCCTCCTCTCGTCGGGGGCACCCTGGGATACTACCCTTGAGATTGCAGTCCCAGTCTCATAATGTTGAACGCCCGCGTTCTGGTCGCGAGCCTTCTGCCTGTTTTCTTCGTAAACGGAAGCGCCGGTTCCAGATACTCGAGCTGAAGAGCAGGTTATCTCCGGGGAGCAGGTTTACCGGCCGCTCCACCAGCGACGGCGCGTTGCGCGATCTCAGCATGAGAGAGGCTGATACGCGCCTCCCGCCTGGCGTGGTGAAGAAAGCGCTGAAGCAACTCGCGCAGGCGAAACTCATCACCGAGTTGAAGACGATGGGCGATGCGGTGATATATGTGCCCCTGCTCACCGAGGAGATCCCGGGGCTGCATACACTCAGGTGAGGGGAGGATCCCCTGATGGAACCGCTCCGGGAGGCAGCTCCCGAGACGAAGGTCACGGAGTCCTCCCTCCGGACCATCCTGAAAGGGCTTGAGCCGACGGCGGAGATTGTTATTTTTGAGACGATCTATTATTCGATCTATGAGATCAGGTTCACGTCGGAGCACGGGGAGCGCCTGATCGTCCTCGACGGCATCTCCGGAAAGGAACTTCCTCTCTTGGCATCCTGACCGGAGCGTTTATCCATGTCTGGGTTGACATGGAATCTTGTATCCTCACCAGACCGCGAGGCAGGTGAGGTGAAGGAGAACCAGTTATGGATTCGTATCGATGCACCGTCTGTGGCTACATCTACAACCCCGCGTTTGGGGATTCTGCCCACGGAGTTAAGCCGAATACAGCATTCGAAGACCTCCCCGCTGACTGGAAATGTCCCAGATGCGGCGCGCCGAAGAGCCGGTTCGTGAAGGCCTAGGAAGCGCTCCGGCCCGGACCACTACAGCCAGTCTATCCTTTCCAGGAGGTCCGGGAGTCTCCAGGTCTGGCGTGAAGCAGGAGGAGTATAGGTCTTCAGCCCCCAAAGTAAGGGACCATTTCATCTAATATTGTCCATGCAATATCGCCTCACGCGGAAGTTCGCGAAGCCCTGTCATCGATGTGAGTGTTGGCAGTCTCCTTCGCGCTCTCCCGCGTCGTGGGGCTTTTCGCGTGAGACCGGCGATCAACTCCCACGCACCCTCTAGTTAAGGTGAAACGAACCACTAGTTTTGGCACTTGAACACCCCTCACTCCCCGGTGCGATACCCACCACGGTCCATTGTCTGAAGGGCGGACTGTTTTCACGGAGAGCAATCCGCGGTGTGCGGGAATATTGGATGTCCTGGAGCAATAGGCCCCCTCTCACCCGAACCGAAAGACCCAGAGTTCCTCACCGGCGATATCCCGGCCTGCAAGATGCTCCAGCTCATGGTCGATCCCATAGGCGGTGGAGCCTGAGAAGGTCATCTCTGCGATATCGAGTTCTTCGGTCCTGATCTCGCGCTCGAGCGGATTGACAGTCATCTTGATAACCCGTTCGGCGCCGAGGCGCACCCGATAGGGCCGCCGCACCAGCAGCCTGGCCGGGGCTTCGCCGCACTTCTCGAGCCGGTGGACCGTGCCTTCGCGGTCGAGGAGGATTGGATTTATGAAGAGGTAGATCTCCTCAAAGGAGTAACCGATCTGGCTCTTGTCATCGTAGACTGTGGTCTTCTTCACCGCCGATATGACGGTGATATCCCTGGAAGCGTAACTCCAGTCCCCACCGTAGCGGAGCGAAAAGAGGAGGGGGATGAGCGCATCGGGCGGTATGCCAAATCGATAGGCTAGGGCGGTCTCTGCAGCGGCAAAGGCGATCGCCTGTTGAATGTCGCTCTCCATCAGGTATTCACTTGGGCGGGGATGCAGATAAAGATCCGGTGCTGGTCTTATCTTGCGGGGTTCGCGGCGGCATGAGCGGGAAGCCTCATCTGAGAGGCGCGGGGTAGTTCACCTCCCGAAGACATGGACCGCTGAGGCCTTGAAGGTGACATATGCCGGCTTCCCTTCGGTGAGGCCCAGGCGGGCGACGCTTTGCGGGGTCAGGATGGCGACGAAGGGGAGGCCTGTATCCACAACAACTCTTGAAAAGATTCCGTTCTGCCGGATCTCTGTCACAGTTCCGGAGAAAACGTTTATGGCGCTCGACTCAAACGCCTCCCTGGAGACGATCACCTCCTCGGGCCTGATGCCAACACAGACGTCGCCCTCGACCGCGGTGACAGTCCTGAGGGTGATGGTGCCAAGGTCGATCGTCGCCTCCCCGTCTCTGACCCTCGAGACCCCATAGAAGATGTTCTCCATCCCGGTGAAGGCGGCGACAAACTCGGTTGCCGGTCTCCGGAAGACATCGTCGGGTGTACCTATCTGGGCGATCCTCCCCTCCTGCATCACCGCCACCCGGTCGGCGAGGGCGAAGATGTCCTCAAAGTGGTGGGTGATGTGGACGACCGTCGTCCCGGTCGCCCGATGAACGAGTTTGAGCTCGCGTCTGAGCCGGTCCCGGGTGGCGGCGTCGAGCGCTGAGAGCGGTTCGTCCAGGAGCAGGACACGGGGGCGGAGGACGAGCGCCCTGGCGATCGCGGCTCGTTGCTGCTCGCCGCCCGAGAGAGTCCCCGGGGTGCGTTCGAGAAGATGGCCGATCCCGAGCAGGTCTGCGATCTCAGAGACCAGATCCCTGATTCGCCCGGGGTCGACTTTCCGCTGCAGGAGGCCAAACCCGATGTTTTCCTCGACGGTGAGGTGAGGGAAGAGGATGTAGTCCTGGTAGACCATGCCGATTCCCCGGTCTTTCGGGTCGGTGTGGGTGATATCGCGGCCGTCGAGGATGATCGTCCCTGAATCAGGGGTGTAGATCCCCGCGATAGTCTCGAGGAGAATAGTCTTCCCCGCACCGGTCGGCCCGATGATGATGAAGTACTCCCCATCAGCAACGGTCAGGTCCACACCGTCGAGAGAGAACTCCCCGAGGGATAGGGAGAGGTTCCTGATTTTGAGCATCAGAAGACCTCCTGACCGCCGCTGTAGTGCTCAAAGACCGCAAACGACGCCACCGATATGATGATCAGGATGACCGACGCGGCGATGGCGAGGTCGAGGTCCCCGGTTGACATGTTCAGGAAGAGCGCAATGGGCAGGGTCTCGGTCTTCATCAGGGTGGCTCCTGCAAGCATGAGGACCGCACCGAACTCGCCGATGGATTTCGCCCAGGTGATGACGAGACCCGCGACGATGCCGCTCCTGGCAAGGGGGAGGGTAACCTGACGGAACGCTCCCCACTCGGTGCACCCGAGCGTCCGGGCGACGTGTTCGTAGCGGGGATTGATCGTCTCGAAGGCCGACCGGGTGACCCTGACCATGTAGGGGAAGTTGACGAAGAACTGGGCGACGATGATCCCGAGCGGGGTGTAGATGACGTCGAACCCTGCGGCCGAGAGCATCTGTCCGAACCTCGAGGGACCGTAGAAGATGAGCAGCGCCACGCCCGCAACAAGCGGCGGAAGGGCGAGCGGGATGTTGAATATGCTGTTTACGATCCCCCTGCCCGGGAATGAGAACCGAACGAGGGAGTAGGCGACCGGCACGGCGGCGACGACGCAGAAGGCGGTTGAGATCACCGATGTGATGAGCGAGAGTTTGATGGCAAAGAGGATCTCGGGGGAGGTGAGGCTCTCGATGAGGGCCGGGAGCGGCGGGTAGACCACGAGGCCGCCGATGACGACGATCATGTAGGCGACCAGACCAAACGAAACTACGAGAAAGAGCGCCTTAAAAGCGGAAGGGCGGGTGGGGGCATCACGGTTCGGGGGCACAACCGACCAACCTAGAATGATGCGCTCTGCCGCCTGATCTGCTCTACGTGCCGGGGCGTCACCCATCCAGAAGTCGCGTCAGGAACGCTGTCGAACGCGGGGATGTAGGGCTTGATGTCGAGGATCGGCGTCCCGTCAAGGGTGTCGACGCCCTCGACGGAGATCCTCCCCTCCTCGATCCCGCGAGCCCTGACGACTGATATACCGAGCCGGTTTGGGCGGTTAAAGTGCCGGGTTGCGAATATGCCGTGCGGTTCAGCGCCATCGACAAGCGGCCGCTCGCTGAGTTCTTCACTGGCGGCCCGATGGAACCGGTAGATGAGGATAATGTGGGAGAATCCTGAGAGCGCCGAGAGCCCGTCCCGGAACTCAGGGTAGACCTCCACTGTCCCGCGCGCGGAGGAAAAGATGCTCTGGATGGGAGTGGCGGTCGGGTCCAGAAAAGGGGTGCGGGCAATCCCAACGGCCCTGCAGGTGTAGTCTTTGTCACCTATCATGGCTCGATCCCTGCATACGCCGGGTCAGGATAGGTTGGGAACCCGTGTTTTGCGAAGATCGCCTTCCCCTCGTCTGATGTAACGAACTCAACAAACTCTCGGGCGGCGTCTGGTTGTGTCGTGAAGGTAGTCAGGCCTATCGGGATTATGAGGGTGAGGCCGTCTTCCTGTGGGAGGTCGATGACATCCATTGTATCGGGGTTGACCAGGTCGATCGATATGATCGCAGCATCGGCTGTGCCCATGTTCATCGCGACCACGACTTCGTTGATCGTCGCTCCCCGGAGGACGACGTTCTTCTCGACATCTTCGAGAATTCCATGTTTCTGGAAGAGTTTGTCGCAGGCCCTGCCGATCGCGGTGGTGTCTGCACCGCCGAGCGCGATCTTCAACCCTGGCCGGGTGAAGTCATCCACCGAAGTGATATTCAGGGGGTTTCCCTTCTGGACAACAATCACCGGGACGTGGTAGGCGACGTATTCAGGCTCTTCGACCAGACCTTTATCCTGAGCGATCCGGTAGTCTGGTGTCCCTCCGGGGATGAAGACGTCACCCTTCCGGGTGAGTTCCATCTGGCTGATGAGATTTCCCGAACCAGCGAAGTTGTAGTCGACACCGATTCCGTATTTCTCGGTGAATGCTGCTCCGATGTCACTCATCGGCTTTTTGAGGCCTGCGCCGGAGTAGACGAATATCGAGGTCGGGGTACCTGTTGTGTCATCGGACTGATCGGTGGTGCATCCCGCTGTGCAGAGTAGGCCGGCGAGGATGACGATGGTTATCAGTGCTATGGCTTTTTTTGTCATGGATATCATTCAGTGTTCGCTCTGGTAATATTAAAGTATCATATTTTATTTGCCAGTTAAGTAAACGCTGTTAACTTAACATCATCCTATATTAACAGAACCGATCGTCAGACCGCATGGTGCGGGCGGCCTCTGATGTCGTGGTCAGCCACCCGGCGCGCTCGTCGGGGTAGGCATCGAACGCCGGGACGTAGGGCTTGATGTCGAGGACCGGGGTGCCGTCCAGGATATCCACGTCTTCTACGGTGAGCGTCGCGCCGTCGACAGCGATCAACTTGAGCATGGAGATCCCGATCGCGTTGGGGCGACGGGGTGCCCGGGTTGCAAAGACACCATGGGGCGTCTTGTCAAGGAACGGGACCACTTCAAGCGAGTAGCCATCTGTTCGGTGGAAGTGATAGAGGACGATGACCCGGGAGAACCCTTCGAGGTCTTTTAAGCCCGCGGCACAGCCCGGGTTGAGTTCGATCGTGCCCCGGATACCCCGGGCGCCGACTGGCTGGATAGGCATATCCCGGAGGTCGTGAAACGGGGAGTGGATTGTGCCAATAGCGGTGTATACGATCTTGGTCATGGTATCTCTGGAAGGGGTTGTACGGCAGAAATGAAGAGGGTTTGTGTTGCGGTCATGGTTCAAGCGGCCTTCGCGGCAGCGATCCTGGCCCGCATCTCCCGCGCAGCGGCCGTGATGTCGGGCTGCCCGACGACCGCTGATATCACCGCTACCCCATCCGCCCCGGCGGCGATGACGTCACCGACGTTTTCCGGGTTGATCCCGCCGATCGCGATGAGAGGGAGGGAGACTGCGGAGCGGATCGCGGAGAGGAGGGCGAGCCCGTGGCCCGGGCCTGCATCAGCCTTGGACGCGGTCGAGAAGGTCGGGCTGAGCGCCACGTAGTCGGCCCCCGCCACCTCGGCACTGGCTGCTGCGGCGACCGAGCCCACCGAGGCGCCGATGATGAACCCGGGCGGGCTGATCCTCCGCGCGTGCTCGATAGGGAGGTCGTTCTCGCCGAGGTGAACCCCGTTGGCATCTGCCGCGAGGGCCACATCGAGGCGATCGTTCACGATAAAGAGCGCGCCGGCATCGTGGGTGACCTCGCGGACAGCGGAGGCCGCGGCGAAGAGGTCGCGACCAGAGAGCCTTTTATCGCGGAGCTGGATTGCGTCCGCACCACCAGCGACGGCGCGTTGCGCGATCTCAGCGTGAGAGAGGCCGTGTCCTATCTCTTCGTCGGTGATCACGTAGAGGTCATACGCCATAGGGTCCCTCGATCTGTGCGTGCTTCGCAAAGTCGCTGGGAGTGAGTCCGAAGAGTTCGTCGAAGAGCGCTGTCCGGAATGCGTAGGGACCACGTTCCCCTGTCGCGGCCCGTTCCCCGGCCAGACCAAAAGCTGCAAGCGCAGCCGTCGCTGCGACCGTGTAGTCGTCGGCGACCGCAGCAAACGCCCCGGTGACCGATGCGGCCATACATCCAGTCCCGGAGAGGCGATCCATCAGCGGATTGCCGTTTCTGACCAGGAAAACCCTCCGGTCATCGGCAATGATATCAACCGGCCCGGTCATCGCCACCACGGTCCCGGTCACCCGGGCGCACTCCCGTACCGTCTTGACTGGGTCACCCTTGACGCCGCCGGAATCTACCCCCCGGACGCTCCCGCCGGTCCCGGCGAGGACCCCGATCTCCCCGGCATTTCCCTTCAGGACAGCGATCTTGAGGGAGTCGAGGAGATGTCGAGCGGTCCCGGTCCTGAAGCTGGTCGCCCCGGCGCCGACCGGGTCGAGGATGACTGGGATACCGAGTTCATTTGCCCGGTGGCCGGCGATGAGCATCGCATCGACCTGCCCTCGCGAGAGCGTCCCGATGTTAAGGACGAGGGCACCCGCAGCGGCAACCATCTCGGCGACTTCCTCAGGAGCCTCCGCCATCACCGGGGCTGCCCCGGCGCAGATCGTTATGTTTGCGCAGTCGTTGATCGTGACGCTGTTTGTGATATGGTGCACCAGCGGTCGCCTCGATCGCACCGAAGCGAGAAGGCCGGCGAAGGTCGCGTCGTCCATGAGGTTTGCTGATGAGTCTTCTGTTGCGTTGCCCGGCATAACTACCCTATCTATTCTTGCTTGCGGCAATTGCGTAAACTACCCGCGCTCATCGGTGTGTGGCTTCCCGGTTATCGTCCCCCTCGCCATCGGGAGCGAGTCCACAGGCTCGACGGCGCGTTCCGCACCTGGTTATTACCCCACTAAATTACCCCAATAAGATTCTGATCTTGTGACTGCTCCCCCTTCTCTCGCGTCGGGGCATCCGGGGTAAAACGCCGAGGGGGAGATTTGAACTCCCGAGGTGCCAAGCACCAGTGGCTTTCGAGGCCACCGCCTTCCCGGACTAGACTACCTCGGCACAGAATCGACTTACAATATTTAGACTCAGCGGCTATAATGGTATCGAGATATGCTCTGCAGGTTCACATTCTTCCTTGATGGCACCGTGCTGATCTACCACGGCCGGCCTGGCGATACCTACGAGGCCGCCCTCCTCTCCTTTGGGATCAACCCTGATACGACACTGATATTCTCAGATGGCAAGAGCCTACCGCAGGATAAAAAGATAGAAGAAGAGGAGGTCAGCATCTTCCTGACCGCCTCGCGGGGATGACTTAATGACTTACTCAGCGTCCATCGGATTCTTTCTTGGCTGGGTAACCATCATGTCGTCGACGCGGGTGAGGAGCGTGGCCGTTTCGGTCGCACTCTTGATCGCCTGGATCTTCACGCGCTCCGGCTCGATGACGCCTGATTCGTACATATCAACGACCTCTCCGGTGTAGACATCGATCCCGGCGTACTTCTCACCGTCGGCGTGAGCCTTCCTCAGGGCGACGACCATGTCGATCGGATCAAACCCGGAGTTCTCCGCGAGCGTTCTCGGAATGACCTCAAAGGCGTTCGCAAACGCCTCAATAGCGAGCTGGACCCGGCCGCCGACGGTTGCGGCATAGTCACGGATGCGCATCTGGAGCTCGGTCTCCACCGAGCCGCCGCCGGCGACAACCTTGCCATCCTCGATGGCGTCCTGGATAACACGGGCTCCATCATAGACCGCCCGCTCGAGTTCGTCTACCAGCAGCTGGGAGGTGCCCCGCAGGAGTATCGTGACCGCCTTCGGGTTTTCGCATCCCGAGATGACCGTCAGTTCGGTGTCCGGGAGTTCTCTGGTCGCTTCAGCGCGGCCGAGCGTTATCTCGTTGAGTTCCTCTGGTTTGTTGACGATGGTGCCGCAGAGCGCTCTTGCGGCAAACTTCATGTCTTCCTCCTTCACGTCTTCGACGGCGTAGACACCATGCTTGGCCAGGTAGTACTGCACAGCATCAGCGATCCCTTTCTGGCAGAGGACGACGTTCGCCCCGGCGGCGACGATCGTTTCAGCAAGTTTCCGGAGGGACTCGCGCTCCTGCTCGGAGAACGCCTTCATCTGTTCGGAGGTGGTGATCTTGATCTTCGATTTTACCTGGGTCTTCGTGATCTCCAGCGGCTGGGCGAGCAGGGCAACCTTTGCGTCTTTGACTTCAGTTGGCATCTGCTCGAAGGCACGCTTCTTCTCGATGACGACGCCCCGGATCAGTTCGGCGTCGTGCATCGTCTCGCCGACCTGCTTCTTGATCTTGATGTCACCCTCATCCACGACGTAAGTGCCCGAATTGGTCCTCGTGGCAACCTGTCGAACAGCATCGACCACGATACCTGAGATCTTATCCTTTATCGCTTCGACGGCCTTGCCGGTCATGGCAGTGCCGGCGACCTTCACGAGAGTCTCTCGGTCATCGTAATCGACTGCGATGGCCTGTTCGTCGACGATACTGAGGGCTTTCTCCATACCGAGCTGGTAGCCGTGCGCGATGATCGTGGGGTGGATCTTCCGGGTGAGTAGCTTCTCAGTTTCGTCCATCAGCGACCCGAGGAGCACGATCGCGGTTGTGGTGCCATCTCCAACCTCGCTATCCTGAGCCTCGGCAACCTCAACGACCAGCTTGCCACCAGGGTGCTGTACCGACATCTCGTGCAAGATGGTTGCCCCGTCGTTCGTGATCACCACGTCACCGGTGGAACTGATCAGCATCTTGTCCATTCCGCGGGGACCAAGCGTTGTCCGAACGGCGGCTGCAATTGCCTTTGCAGCCATGATGTTCGAGCGCTGCGCCTCGAATCCGCGCGTTCGCTCAACATTCTCCCGTAAAATAATGATGGGCTGTCCAGCAAGCATTGTGTAATCCTCCTTTGTCTGTTAACTTTGCTCAGAGGTTCTATATATAGTAATCGATAACGCCACTTTCTTCCAGCCATGCGGGCCGTTCGCCGGGGTTGGTTCAGTCGTCGGTCGGCGCTACAGTCCCGGTGCCTGTCTGGAGAAAATGATTTGAGCCTGCCTCCTCACCCCAGCCTCGATATTCCAAAGAGAGAGTGGATCGGGACGCCGTCGACCTCCCGGACACCCCGTTTATCGAAGAGCGACCAGACTGCCACCGGTGTGGCGCCGTGCCGCCTGAGGAACTGCAGCGTCTCTGAGAGCGTCGTCCCGGTCGTGACGACGTCGTCGATGACGACGCAACGCTGTCCGGTGATCGTGGAAAAGGTCCCCGCGAGGGATCCGGTGGGAGTCTCGCTCCGGCTGTGTTTTGCCGGGAGGTAGGCCGCGAGTTTCAGCCCCTCCTCTGCGGCGATGAGGGTGGCGAGAGGGACGCCCGACGGCACAATACCGACGACTGTATCCAGCAGTTCACCAGCGCTCCGTACCCCTCCCCCCTCCGCCAGGTAGAGGAAGCGCTTGAGCATCATCATCGCTATATCATTCAACAGCGTTCCATGGCTCCCCACTGCCGTCCAGTCGATGTGGACATCTTTTGGGGCTTCTATCCCCTTCGGTTGGGTGAGCAGCCAGGTGACTGTCTCCATTGAGAGGCCCAGTTCGTCGGAGACCTGGCCCGGCGTGTGCCCTTCTGCCTGAAGCGCCTTTGCCTTCGTGATCAACTCTTCGAGGGCGGACATGGAAGAGAGGTTTTCGGCGATCTATTTAAGTTTTCTTTTAATCGGTGCACCGCAGATCGGACACTCACCAGGCTCCCGCCAGTAGCGCCCGCACCCGCTGCACCGGTAGCGCCACCTGATCGCGCGTGCAGGCCGCTGCCTGATACTCCGGGTCGTGATGCCGAGATGGTGTGCAACGTTCTGGACCGCGAAATCGTCGGTGACGAGGACGGCCGAGAGTTCCAGTGCCAGCGCGAGAATGTCGCGATCGGTCGCGGAGAGCACCCCGGCATCCCCCGTCCGCAACGCAGTTGCATCAACCCGGGCCAGATTCTCTCCGCGCGGTTGCCGGATCCGGAGCCCCGTGGCAGCGAGCGCCTCGAACCGGCACCTTGCGTGGAGGTCACCGAGTTCCTCCACCACCGATGGTGTGGTCCAGGCCGGGCCGACAATCGGTATCTCCGAAAAAAAGACTGAAGCATCGAGGACCAGCGTCATGCCGAGAACTCCACGAGGTTGTTTGCCCGGCACTCGACCGGATGTCCGAACTCTGAGAGGAGCCAGCAGGCGGTCTTCGCGTGCATCGAGAGCGTGTGGGTGCTGTACTCCCCGCCGTAGCAGGCGAGGTAGATGAGGAGCTGGTCGGCGAGGTGGACATCGACCGTGCCGGGGCTGTGGCACTCTCCGACCAGGGCCCGGGCGGCTGTCCGCCCCACCTCTTCGGCGGGGAGGCCCCGCTTCCCGAGAGCGACAGCGCCCTTCGCTCCGCTCCATATCGTGATGGAACTCCCGATCCCTGGCCCCTTCCTGTGGTCGAGGGTGACAGAGCAGGGGAAGCCGAGGTCCTTCTCAAGGAGGTCCCAGGCAGCGGTAGCCTGGCGTTTCACGACGTGTTCTGGGAGGCCTGAGGAGCAGGAGACAATCCCGCACCCCGGTTCTTCCTCCGGGATAACGATCGGGCCCAGACGGCCCGGCTCCACCCGGGCGCGCACCCGCCCGCCTCCCCGGGGGTAGTATCCCCGGTCGAGCACCTCGATCTCGATCGAGGCCCCGGCGCGGCGGAGTACTGGCGCGAGAACGCGGTCCAGATAGTCGATCGTCGGGCTCCACGCAACCTCGGTCCCGCCCGTAACCGTAATGCTCCCGCCGGCGCTGAGGGCGACCGGGAGCCAGGCCTGGAGGATGAGGGGTATGCTTCCGGCAGTGCCGGGATCTATCGCGAGATCGGCCCACCGGAGCCTGCCAGGGATGAACGTGATCTCGCTGCTCCGGGGCGAAACCCCCTGGTATTCAGCATCACAGGCCCCGGCGACCGCGCGGACCGCAGCGATATGCTGGGGGGCGAGCCCGGGGTTCGGCCGGTTCTGTCTGATCCGGGTGACAGTGACCGGAGTCTCTGATATCGCCGATAACGCGACTGCCAGGCGGAGGACCTGTCCTCCCCCCTCCAGGTAGGATCCGTCAATAATGAACATCTTCCGTGATCGCTGCCGCGATTGCGTTCGCGGCCGATATGAAGCTTGAGGCGTTCTCGTAGGTATCGCTGGAAGCGATCGAGGAGATCCCTGCTGCCCGCAGGCGCGTGTAGGCGCCGTTCACGAGCACTCCGTGGACGCAGGCCGCGTGGATGGATACCGCTCCCTGTTCCCGGAGCATGCGTGCGGCGGTCGCGAGGGTTCCGCCGGTGGATATAATATCATCCACTATCACAACCTCGCGACCGGCAGCGTCGACGGTCTTTGGGGCGATCTGGACTTCTTCGCCTGAAATCCGGGTTTTTTGAAGGAAATCGCAGTCCCACCCGCCGACCGCCGCAACATCGGCCGCAAACTCGATTGCGCCCTCATCGGGGGCGAGTATCAGGGGATTCTTCAGGTTGAGGTCGCCGACATACCTCCCGATCGCCGGGGCAATGGTGACATTCTTTGCCGGGACACTGAAGTAGTCTAGCGCGCCGGGGTCATGGATATCGACTACAAAGGCCCGCTCGATGCCGCAAGAGAGGGCTCTTGCGACCGCCCGGGCGCTGATCGGCTCGCCCGAGGCGAACCGCTTGTCCTGTCGGGCGTAGCCGAGGTAGGGGATCACCAGCGTGTTCCTTGACCGATCGGCGGCATCGATCGCAAGAAGAGTTTGTACCAGCATATCGCTGTCCACGATGCTGCTGACGATCAGGGTCTTGTCATCCAGGCCTTCACATCGGAGATACATCTCTCCATCGGGAAACCGGGTGAACTTCGTCTCCGCAAGGGGAACCGCCAATTTCACTGAAATCCGGGTTGCCAGGACCTGGGATCGCTCTGTGCTGATTATTCTCATAGAACACCTCTGGTAGAAAGTATTTGAACGAGCATGAATAAATTATATAAGTATCAGTGCGCAGAGAGGTAAACCCGACGATGGATTCAACGACTTCTAAAGAAATTCCAAATATCGAGCTCACGAACGATGAGCTGGCGGAGATCGACGACTTCGCCGGTCTTGAGCTGAGCGCATCATCAGATATCGACGTACCCCCGAATCTCATCGATCAGGTCATCGGCCAGGAACACGCCGTTGAGGTGATCAAGAAGGCCGCTGTCCAGCGCAGACACGTGATGATGATCGGCAGCCCGGGAACCGGTAAATCGATGTTAGCGAAGGCAATGGCCGAACTCCTCCCGAAGGAGGAATTACAGGATATATTGGTTTACCCGAATTCTGAGGATAGCAATAACCCCATCATCAGGACCGTGCCTGCGGGCCGTGGCAAACAGATCGTGAACGCCCACAAGATGGAGGCGAGGAAGAAGATCCAGATGCGGAGCACCCTTGTTATGCTCCTCGTCATTGGCATCATCGTCTACGCGATTCTCGCATCGCAGTGGCTGATGGGCATCATCGCTGCCGCGTTCGTCTTCATGGCGCTGAGATACTCGACACCCCGTGAGGAGGCGATGGTCCCCAAGCTCCTGGTCTCCCATGATCCTAACGCCCCCGCGCCGTTTGTCGATGCCACTGGCTCGCATGCAGGCGCCCTGCTCGGCGACGTCAGACATGACCCCTTCCAGAGCGGCGGTCTTGAGACGCCTGCCCACGACCGTGTTGAGGGTGGCGCCATCCACCGGGCACACGGCGGGGTGCTCTTCATCGATGAGATCAATACCCTCACCCCACACTCCCAGCAGAACCTGTTGACCGCGCTCCAGGAGGGTGCCTTCCCGATCACCGGCCAGAGTGAGCGTTCGAGCGGCGCGATGGTCAGGACTGAGCCAGTCCCCTGCCGGTTCGTGATGATCGCAGCAGGCAACCTCGACGCCATCCAGGGTATGCACCCGGCGCTCCGATCGCGTATCCGGGGCTACGGCTACGAGGTCTACATGCGGGAGACGATGGAAGATACGCCGGAGAACCGCCGGAAGTTCATCAGGTTCATCGCCCAGGAGGTCAAGAACGACGGGAAGATCCCACACTTTGACCGGAGCGCCATGCTCGAGGTTCTCCGCGAGGCGCGCCGCCGCTCGAACCGGAAGGGTCATCTGACTTTAAAGCTCCGTGACATGGGCGGGCTCATCAGGGTGGCGGGGGACCTTGCCCGCCAGGAAGGCTCAGAGTTCACCACGGCAAAACACGTCATCGCCGCGAAGAAGACCGCCCGCTCGATCGAGGACCAGATCTCAGATGAGTACATCCGGCGGAGCCGCGACTACAACATCACCGTTGTGGAAGGTACCCGGGTCGGACGGGTGAACGGGCTTGCCGTGATGGGGAATGACTCAGGCTCGGTGCTCCCGGTGATGGCTGAGGTGACACCGAGCCAGGGGGCGAACGGCACGGTGATTGCGACTGGCATGTTGAAGGATATCGCCAAGGAATCGATCAAGAACGTCAGCGCCCTGATCAAGAAATTCACGGGTAAGGATATCAGGAACATGGACATCCATATCCAGTTTATCGGGACCTATGGCGGTGTTGAAGGCGATTCAGCCTCCGTGACCGTAGCGACGGCGGTGATCAGCGCCATCGAGAACATCCCGGTGCGCCAGGACGTCGCGATGACCGGGTCGCTCTCAGTTCGGGGGGACGTCCTCCCGATCGGCGGGGTCACCTACAAGATTGAGGCCGCCGCAAAGGCCGGAATCAAGAAAGTGATCATACCGCGGTCGAACCTGGACGACGTCCTCATCGAGGACCGCTACCGCGCGATGGTCGAGATCGTCCCGGTCGACCACATCGAGGAGGTCCTCCAGAACGCGCTCATGCCAGAGAACCGCGAGGGGTTCTTCGCGAAACTCCGGAAGATGGCGGTCAACCCGACAACAGGTATGTTTGACTCAACCGTCGGGCGCTCTGCGATTTGATGCCCTATGGCTGAGGCAAGATACTACGATATCAGGTGCGTAGAGGGCGAGATCACTCTGATCGATATCGACAACGGCGTGGTTGAGTCTGCAGGCACTTCATACTTTGATCGGGCCGTAGTCAGGGTGCTCGGTCCGAAGGGCTGGGGGATCCTCACCCGCGACCATGTAGACATTGATTCGAAGCGCGAACGCGACGCCCTTGTCGAGGAGGCAACGCGCCTGGCGGCGGTCACCGAAGATCAGGTTGATATTGCCGATGCGCCGCGCGGTCTCCTGCCGGTCCCATCCCTGGATGAGGACCCCAGGGACGTTGATCTCGAGGAGAAGACCAGGCTCCTTGCCGGGATCGAAGACGCGGCCCGGATCCCTGAGGTGGTGAACACCCGCGCCCGTTACACCGAGGGGATCGACTCGATCAGGTTCCTGGACTCGAGCGGGAACGAGTATTCCTACGAGGCGGTCAGGTCCGGGTTCTCAGTCCTTGCAATAGCCTCTCGGAACGGGGTGATGCAGATGGGAAGCGAACGCGACCACGTCACCACCGGGTTCAACCTCCGCGACAAACAGGATCTCGGGCGGAAGGCGGGAGAGGTCGCTGTCTCGTTGCTGGATGCAAAACTTGCGAAGGGCGGAGTGATGCGTGCTGTGCTCGATCCAGAACTGGCGGGGGTCTTCACCCACGAGGCGGTCGGTCACGCAAGCGAGGGTGACCTCGTTCGTGAGGGTGCATCGGTTCTTGAGGGGAGGATTGGCGAGCAGATCGGGTGTGAGGGACTGGTCATCGTGGACGATCCCTCCCTCCCGGAGTTCGGGTTCATCCCGGTGGATGCGGAGGGTGTGGCGGTGCGGCGGACCGAGATCATCCGCAACGGCATCCTGACCTCATATCTCCACAACCGGGAGACCCTCGCAGCGGTTGGGAACGGAGTCCCCGGACACGCCCGGGCCGAGCATGGAGCGCCACCCATTGTCCGGATGAGCAACACCTTCATTGAGAACGGTGATGCGACCTACGACGAGATCCTCTCTGAGTGTAAGAACGGTATCCTGCTGATCGGGTCCCGGGGCGGCCAGGTCGATCCCGGACGCGGCGTCTTCCAGTTCAGCGCCGAGTACGGCTACCTGGTCGAGGACGGCGAGATAACCGACATGGTCAGGGACGTCTCGCTCTCGGGCGAGATCCTCTCGACGCTCCACGACATCATCCTGCTCGGGAACGACCGGAAGATGAACCCTGGATACTGTGGTAAAGGAGGACAGGTCGTGCCGGTGAGCGACGGTGCACCGCACCTCCTGCTTGAGAAGGCGACGGTTGGAGGGCGCGGGATATGAACGGAGACGACCTGATCGAGAGGGTCCTCCGGGTGGGTGAGCGGCAGGCCGACGAGGTCGAGGTCTTCTGCACCCGGGGACAGAGTGTCAGTGCCGGGATCAAGAAAGGGATCCTCGGCATTGCCGAAGAATCAGAAACCTGGAACATGGCCATCAGGGTCGTCAAAGACGGACAGATAGGATTTTCGAGCACCGGCGACCCTGACCGATGGAAGGAGTGCCTCAACGCGGCGCTCGCGAGTGGCAGGATCGCCACCCCACAGGAGTGGGGTGGATTCCCGAAGCCGGCCGATATTGCGGCTACCGCGTCCTCGGCCGACCCGGATCTGGTCGTCGGGATAGAGGAGGCGGCGGGCATGGTCGTTGACCTCCTCTCTGGTGCGGCTGAGCATCCGGTGGAGGTCATCGGCGGGGGCGCAGACCTCGCCAGGGTGAACCTGGAAATCGCAAACACAGGTGGCGTCTTCTACGATATGAACCGGACGGCGGTGGCTGTATCCCTCGAAGCGATCAGGGAGCAGTCCACCGGCTACGAGTTCGACGCTTCCCCGTTCCTCGATGAGATCGACGCCCGGTCGGTCGGGGAGGCGGCTGCATCTCTCGCCGCACGTTCCTGCGGGGGGAGCGATATTGAGACCGGGCGCTACGATATTATTCTCTCGCCCATTGCGGCCGCAAGCATCCTTGGACAGGTTCTCCTCCCGGCGATCTCAGGGCGGAACGTGAAGGCCGGTCGGTCGTTCCTTGCTGATAAACTCGGGGAGCAGGTCTTTGATGAGCACCTCTCTATCTACGACGACCCCTTTGCTCCCGGCCCTGGGAGCACGACCTGGGATGCAGAAGGAGTGCCCACCCGTCGCCTCGTCTTCGTGCAACAGGGGGTGCTCCAGCAGTTTGCCTATGACCTCAAGACCGGCTACCGGTATGGCGAGGAAAGCACGGGGAGCGCTGTGCGCTCGGGGAGCGGGGAGCCTGGCATCGGGGTTCACAACCTCTTCATCGACGGCCCCCGGATAAAAGACGCCGGGGAGGAGCGGGTGGTCTGGATTCACGACGTTGTGGGAGCCCATACCGCAAACCCCTTCTCTGGTGACTTCTCGGTAGAGATCTCTAACCCCTTCTGGATGGAGGGAGGGAGACCGGTCAAACCCATCAGGACGGCAATGTTTGCAGGAAATGTCTTTGAGATGCTCCGGGAGATTGGGGGACTTGGAAAAGACGATCGGAGGGTCGGGAGGCTTACTCTTCCATCAATACTCTTAAATAAGCAGCAGATCATTGGTAAATAGATGATGGAAGAGATCCTCGCAATCCTCCTGGCAGTGGCGATAGCAGTAGCGATCTACTACCTCATGAAGAAATTCCTGACACTCGTCATCAACGCCATCGCCGGGCTCATCACGCTCTGGATCTTGAATTACTTCAATGTTCTAGCCTGGTTTGGCGCACCGGATGTCCAGATAAACCTGGTTACGGTCCTCATCTGCGCCCTCGGGGGGCTCCCGGGTGCCCTGATCGTGGTCCTGCTCCACCTCTTTGGGATTACGCTCTGAAGGGCGTTCTCCTGAGTTTTTTTTCCTCTTCCTGTAGAGGGATGATGCGTGAAGTGGACTTATTTAGGATCAAGATAGGGCTAATCCCCGTTGTTTCACTGGCGGGCTACAGCCCCTTCAATGGGTACCATTTAGGCTGTTCTCGCCCAGAATATATTTATCACGATCACCCGGGGGCATTGCGGAAGAGGCTGGCTCATGGTTGCGATCCTGGTGAATCTCAGAAATACATCTCGGCGGTGTTCCCGAGGTGGAATGTCAAAAACCCTCTCTGATCGGGTCCCTTCTTCTCCTCATTACGGGCTCGTCCTGGATAGCGATTAATATATGAGATCGGGACCGCAATCTCCGGGATGGATTATCCCGGATGCCCCCACCGAGGTCGGGGGAGCAGTCACCTCTGTTGAAGAAGACCTGAATATCAAAGGTCTGAAGGAGAAAGGCAAGAGCAAAGGACTACACAGGGGCATTCACGGTGCTTCGTGGGGACGATTCTATTCTTATCTTGCGTACAGGGCTGAAAGTGCTGGTGCTGAACCCGTCAAAGTCGATCCCCGAAACACGTCGCAGATTTCATGAATACTCATATTGTGGGTTTGTCGCTGACCGAGATTGTAATGCTTGCGGTGAACATCCACCGCATGGGGATGGAACAGCCCCTTGAGCCTGTGGAGGTGAGATCTCCACATCATATCCCTGTGATGCAAGTGCTGTCCGTGATAGCCGGAAAGCCCCGCACCGATGAGCGCGGGGTAGTTCACGACGGCTCGATGCACCATCAGTAAAGCCGGGATCCGGCATGCCTGCACCGCTCCTGCATCCAGCACACCCCTCCACATCGGCGAGGCGCGAGATCGTGCCTTACGGGTCTTTTTCAGGCCGCTACGATAGGGTTTTATACCCTCCTCTCCAGATATCTCATCTGGTGACAGCCATGTGTACAGTCGGTGGACCTATTGATATCGAGTTCGAAGAGCGAGTAAAGGGCAAGAGTTACCGCTGCAAAGAATGTGGCGGACGGTTCGAGGGCATCGGAAAGCGGCCAATGTGCCCAAGCTGCCAGTCTGAAGATGTCGAAGAGATCTGAGGGTGGCGGTTTCCCTGAATCGCCCTCCGGGGCGGATGGGACAACCGTCCCCCTCGGGGGAGAACTTCTGCTCATCAGTGGAGAATATTCTTTTCTGCTTGTGGGAAAAGCCGGTTCCCGGTTTCCCCTCTGTATTGTGACCCCTGACGACGAGTATTGCCTGGCAGTCGACCCCGACGATCTGATCGTCGTCTCCATGCCGGAGGGCGGCCCGGTCGGGCAGGCGCGCATGATGCTCGAACTGGTCAGGCAGTATCACATCCCGCTCGTCGTCCTTCCCAAAGACCATCCCGGGTCGAGACGGCTATCGATGGTCGTCTCGGTCGCACCGGAGATCCTGCTCGCCTGCGACCTCCGACGTGGGACCCACCCTGAGCAGCATCTCCTCTGTTCATCGGCGGAGCTCTCCGGGATCTCGCTTACCGGGGTTCCCGGCGGCGTTACGGTGAGACACCTGCCTCCCGGGGTGGCAATAAAACATGTAATCTCCGAGAATTACCCGGCGGACAAACAACAATAAATATATGCTTATTTTCATCAAATATTCATGAGCCGTGAGAAGGAGGGTTTGATGAAGACCGATGTCCTGAAAAGCATCAGGGAGACTGAAAAAGAGTATCATGAAATGATCCGTGATGCGCAGGCAGAGAGGAAGAAAAGCCTCTCTGATGCAGAGCTGGAGGCTGCTAATCTGATCCAGAAGGCACAGAAAGATGCCGAGGATTACAGGAATCAGCGTCTTGCGGATGCACGAGCCGAGGCGCAGAACAGATACGCGGAGATTATCAAGGAAGGTGAGGCGCGCGTAGAGGCGCTGAAAGTTCAGGGTAGCAAGAATCTCACAAGAGCTGTAGACTTCATTGTTTCGCGGTTTAAGGAGCAGCTGCATGTTAAGGCCTGAAGAGATGCTCCGGCTGCTCATCGCGGCCCCAAAGGGTGAGATTGATATCATCATCAAGGAGCTCTACCGCCACAATGTCTATCATATCGAAGACTTCGTGCCAGAGAGCGAATATGAGGAGTTATCGATCGGCCACCCGCTGCCGGGAGCAAGCGATGCGGCCGCGACGCTCATCAAAGTCAGGGCTATCGAGAATGCGTGCGGGATAAACCCCGATAAAGTAGAAATCGCCGAGAAAATCCCCGTGTCGAAGGTCAGGGCGATGATCAAGACGGATCTCCCCGCTATCCAGAAGCAGGTGGAGGATCTCGTCGCGACACGTTCGAGACTTGAGGCGTGCCGGAAAGAGCATGAGCAGCGAGCAAGGGAACTTGAACCCTTTGTTGCGATCCCCCTGGACCTGGAACTCTACCGCGGGTACGAGCGGTTTACAGTCTTTGTAGGGCACATCTCTCACGATGTATCCATCGACGTTCCCCATGAGAAATATTTTTCCGACAGGGTGGACGGCAACGTGATCGTCGTCGTGGTGCCGAACGAGCACCGCGAGGAGGTCGAGCGGACGCTTCTCGATGCCCGGTTCCAGGCGATCCCTGTCCCGAATGAGACGGGATCTCCGGCAGACCGCCTGAAGGCCCATATTGACAAGGTCGAGGAGGCCAGCAGAGGGATAGCTGAGGTTGACCAGAAACTTACAGAGATCCGGGACGGGTATACCAACTTCTTGGTAGCATGCGATGAACTACTCACGGCTGACGTAGAGCGGGCGGAAGCCCCGTTGCGGTTTGCTACCACCGAAGAGACCTTCATATCTGAAGGATGGGTGCCTGCGGACCAGGCTGACAGGATCCGCGCTGCACTGGAGAAGGTGACCGATGGCCGGATCTATATCGAGGAACTGGAGATCGATGACCCCTCCAGGGTCCCGGTGGAGTACAAGAATCCATCGTTTGCTTCACCGACCCAGTTGCTCATAGATCTCTACGCGCGGCCCCAGTATTCCGAGATCGATCCGACGTTGATGGTAGCCATCGTGTTTCCCATCTTCTTCGGCATGATCCTTGGTGACGTAGGTTACGGAGCAATCCTGCTTGTCACGAGTCTTGGTCTGCGGAGGATCGTGAAAGGGGAAGGAGGAACGATGCTCCTTCGGGTGCTTGGCTATGCGAGCGTTTCAAGCATCATATTTGGGATTCTCTACAGCGAGATCTTCGGCTCCTCACTCAAGATCCCGTGGTTCACGGGGTGGATCGAGGTTCCAGCGCTGTTCTTCAACCGGCACCTCAACATAGGAACCGCAAGTGGCCACGCCCCCCAGATCATCGAACTTATGGTTCTTGCTATCTGGATCGGTGTCCTGCACATCACGCTTGGTCGCATCCTCGGCCTGGTCAACGCCAGGATGTTCCACCGCGGAAAGCACGCGACAAAAGCGGCGATCGCCAATCTCGGGTGGCTCGGGACGATGTGGGGAATTCTGCTCATGATCTGGGCATTCTATGCCATCCCGCTGATGCCCGACCTGACAGGTCTCCCCGTTGTTGCGATGGGGCTGAACGCTGCCGCTTTATTGGGGGCCGTCCTCCTGGTGGCAGGTATCCTTGGCATCGCTCAGGAAAACCCGCTTGAACTGGTCGAGCTCCCGACAATCATCAGCCACGTATTATCATACACCCGTCTCGTGGCGGTGGGCCTATCCTCAGTCGCTATCGCGATGGTGGTCAACTACATCGCGATCGGCATGATCATAGAGCCCCAGCTCGAAGCGATCACCCTCAGTGGGGTGATCATGATTATTATGGGCATTCTCGTCCTCCTGATGGGGCACGCGCTGAACACAGCACTCGGCCTCATTGGGGGCGGTCTGCACTCGATTCGTCTTCACTATGTTGAATTCTTCACCAAGTTCTACAAGGGTGGAGGAAAGAAGTACAACCCGTTTGGAATGAAACTCAAATTTACGACGGAGGAATAGAAAATGGTAGATGTTGGTATGACTCTTGAAATGGTAGAAGCATCGCAGATGGGAATGAAAGCAATTGGCGCAGCTCTCGCTGTTGGCCTTACTGGCCTTGCATCTGGTATTGCAGAGATGACGGTCGGTTCTGCTGCAGTCGGAGCGACGGCTGAGAATCGTGATGTGTTTGGTCTGGTGCTGCTCCTGACTGTAATTCCCGAAACCATTGTTATCTTCGGTCTTGTGGTCGCACTGCTGCTTCTGTTCTGATGGAGCGAACCATGGGACTCGAGGGATCCAAAGGGCTCGAGGCGGTCATCAGAGAGATCCGGGAGAAAGGGCGAAAGGAGGCCGAGAAGATCCGGGCCGAGACCCAGGCCGATGTTGAAGCGATCCTCCGGGATGCGCAGAGCCGGGCCGCCGAGATCAAGATGGCGGCTAAAGAGGAAGCAGACCGGGCGGCTACCCACATCATCAACCAGGAGGTCTCGGCAGCGAAACTCGTCGTTAAGCGACAGGTCCTAAACGCGCAGAAGACACTCCTGGATCAGGTCTATTCGGCCTCGCTTGCTGCTATTGCTGATCTGCCCGCTGAGTTCCACAAGGAGGCACTCACGGAACTGCTGAAGAGGGTGGCAGGGGAGATCAGAGAGGGTGTCGTGCACGCGAATGAGCGGGATACTCCAGTTGTCAAAGAGATCATCTCCCAGCAAAAGGCCCTTTCGGGCTACACTGTGGGTGCGCCGGTCGATATACCGGGCGGTATCATCGTCGAGAGCAGAGACGGTGAGTTGCTGGTCGATTATAGTTACCGTACGTTCCTGGACGAGATCTGGGAATCCAGCCTGAAGGATGTGTCAGATATCCTGTTTACGTGAGGAGGTTCATACATGGCAGGAATAAGCAGCGGATTAGCGACTAATTACATCTACGCCTGCACCCGCATGCGCGTACGGAGGTCACGGCTGATACCGCGCGAAGATTATCTCCGGATGCTGAATATGAGCCTGCCTGAGATTACCCGGTTCATCGGCGATACCTACTACCGGTCCGAGATCGATGAACTCGCTACCTCCTTCTCCGGCATCAACCTCGTCGAGGTGGCCTTAAGCTGGAACCTTGCCAAGGAGTACCAGAAGATCCTGGAACTTATGCCCGGAGAGCTGAAATACTTCACTGCCAGCTACCTGCGCCGCTGGGATATCCAGAACGTCGTCACCATCCTGCGTGGCAAGATGCAGAAGATGCAGCTTGGTAAGATCAAGGAGGTTCTGGTTCCTGCCGGAAGGCTGGATAAGGTTACTCTCGATCGCCTTCTTACAGAAGAGTCGCCAGAACGGGTTGTTGAGGCGCTCAGGGGTGAGCAGATCTACCCGATCCTTGAACGGGAACTCCCCGGTGCGATGGAGACGGGATCGTTTGCCCGCCTGGAAAACGAGCTCTACAAGAGCTACTATGCACAGCTCATCGCCGATGCCCAGGCAGGCATCAAGGGCGGGAAGATGTTCCAGAAGTACATCCTACTCGAGATCGATATCAGGAACATCCAGAATCTCTTTCGGCTTCGGGCTGGGCACGTCCGCGAGGATGTGCGGGAACTGATGATCCCCGGTGGTTCGTTCCCGGTCGAGGAACTGCAGCAGTTCTTGGTGCTGGAGGACCGGGACGAGTTCATCGACGCCTTAAAGAAACAGGTGGATGCGCTTCCGCTTCTGAATGCGCTTGAGGCGATTCGGGGGAAGGAGCGCCTCCGTGAGATCGAGGTTGCGCTGATCCGGGTCCAGCTGGACCAGATGGAGCGGATGTCCAAGCGGTATCCGTTCTCGGTCCTCCCGGTTCTCGTGTACCTGGAGGAGAAGAAATATGAGGTCGCGAACCTTCGCGCCCTTGCCAGGGGCAAGGAAGCCAACCTCCCCGGCGAGCGGTTGCGGGATTACCTGGTGATGTAGAATGGAGATCGCAGTTGTCGGTACCGATGAATTTGTCCTCGGTTTCAGGCTTGCAGGGGTCAGGAAGACCTATGTGGCAGAGACCGAGGAGCAACTGGTCGAGCGGATCAACCAGGCGCTCCAGGATACGGATGTCGGCATTCTCGTGCTGAAGGGCAGCGACATGGAGCGGATCCCCCAGCGGCTTCGCACCACCCTCGAGAACTCTGTCAGGCCGACGGTGATCGCTATCGGCGGAGAGGAGGGCGGTCTGTCGATGAGAGAGAAAATCAAGAGATCGGTGGGTGTTGATCTGTGGAAGTAATGAAAAAAGCAAAAGAGAACAGGACCCAAGGAGTTCTGAAACGGATTTCAGGGCCGGTCGTAACTGCCGTCGGTCTCGACGCGCACATGTATGATGTGGTGAAGGTCGGCCATGAGGAACTGATGGGGGAGGTCATCAAGATCCAGGGTGAGGATACCGTCATCCAGGTCTACGAAGATACCACCGGCATCAGGCCCGGTGAACCGGTGGAGAATACCGGCCTGTCGCTCGCTGTCGAGCTCGGGCCCGGGCTGCTGACCAGTATCTATGACGGGATCCAGCGACCGCTCGAGGTGCTCGTTGACAAAATGGGCAACTTCATCGAGCGCGGCGTCTCGGCCCCTGGCCTCTCTCACGAGAAGAAGTGGGAGTTTGTGCCCACGGTGAAGGCGGGTGACGTCGTCAGGGCCGGCGATATTCTCGGCACGGTTCAGGAGACGAATATCGTTCATAAAGTGATGGTCCCGCCCACCTCGAAGGGTGGCACGGTCAAGAAGATCTCAGGCGGCAGTTTTACGGTTGATGAAGTCGTCTGCGTGCTTGAGGACGGCACCGAGATCACGATGCTCCAGCGCTGGCCGGTCCGTGTACCCCGTCCCACGAAGGAGAAGCTGAACCCGGATATCCCACTGATCACCGGTCAGCGGATCCTGGACGGCCTTTTCCCGATCGCCAAGGGGGGAACCGCGGCCATCCCCGGGCCGTTCGGGAGCGGGAAGACGGTCACCCAGCAGCAGCTTGCGAAGTGGTCCGACTCCGAGATCGTGGTCTACATCGGCTGTGGCGAGCGCGGCAATGAGATGACCGAGGTGTTGACCGAGTTCCCAGAACTCGAGGACCCGAAGACCGGCCGGCCACTGATGGAGCGGACAGTTCTGATCGCAAACACTTCGAACATGCCGGTGGCAGCCCGTGAGGCATCTGTGTATACGGGCATCACGATTGCCGAATATTTCCGGGATATGGGCTATGACGTCTCCCTGATGGCGGACTCCACTTCCCGGTGGGCTGAGGCAATGCGTGAGATCTCGAGCCGTCTCGAGGAGATGCCCGGCGAAGAGGGTTATCCCGCATACCTCGCGGCACGCCTCTCTGAATTCTACGAGCGAGCCGGCCGTGTCATAAACCTGAACGATACTGAAGGCTCGGTTTCTGTGATCGGTGCGGTCTCACCGCCTGGTGGTGACTTCTCAGAGCCGGTAACCCAGAACACCCTGCGTATCGTCAAGGTCTTCTGGGCACTGGATGCAAAGCTCTCCCAGCGCCGGCACTTCCCGGCGATTAACTGGCTGGACTCCTACTCGCTCTACCTGGATGCGCTTGAAGAGTGGTACGATCGTGAGGTTTCGCCCGAGTGGAACTCCCTGCGAGCCTGGGCGATGGGCGTCCTCCAGAAGGAAGCCGAACTCCAGGAGATCGTCCAGCTGGTCGGTTCCGATGCTCTGCCCGATGAGGAGCAGATCACCATCGAGGTGGCGAGGATGATCCGTGAGGTCTTCCTGCAGCAGAACGCCTACGATCCGGTGGATACCTACTGCCCCATGTCTAAGCAGTATGACATGATGAAAGCGATCAAGTTGTATGCCGACCTCGCGCGTGTTGCACAGGCGGGCGGTGTGACCCCGCAGCAGATTATCGGTGTGAAGAGCAAGAACGACCTTCCGCAGATCAAGTTCATCAAGGACTATGAGCCGGTGCTGGCAAAGATCCGGGAAGAGATGGAAGCTGAATTTAATGCATTGAGGGCGGCGTGAGACCATGAAGGAATACAGAACGATAACACAGATCGCAGGCCCCCTCGTCTTTGTCGAGAAGACAGAGCCAGTGGGCTACAGCGAGCTCGTTAATATCGTGACCGCCGACGGCACGGTCAAACGTGGCGAGGTGCTGGACACGAGCGACGAGATCGTGGTTGTCCAGGTCTTTGAGACTACGGCGGGTATCGGCAGGGACTCAGGTGTCCGTTTCACGGGCGAGACGATCAAGATGCCAGTGGGGAAGGATATACTCGGCCGTATTCTCTCTGGCGGCGGCAAACCGATCGATGGCGGCCCGGAGATCGTGCCAGAAAAGCGGCTCGAGATCACCGGTGCGGCCATCAATCCTTACGCCCGGGCATCCCCCGAGGACTTCATCCAGACGGGTATATCGACGATAGACGGGACGAACACCCTTGTCCGTGGTCAGAAACTCCCAATCTTCTCGGGTTCTGGTCTGCCCCACAACGATGTGGCGCTCCAGATCGCCCGGCAGGCAAAGGTGCCCGGCTCGAAGGAAGAGTTTGCCGTGGTCTTTGCGGCAATGGGCATCACCCGTGAAGAGGCCAACTACTTCATGGCTGACTTCGAGAAGACGGGCGCCCTCGAGCGTTCGGTCGTTTTCCTGAACCTTGCGGACGATCCCGCAGTCGAGCGGACCATCACGCCGCGTCTCGCGCTCACCACCGCTGAGTACCTGGCGTTCGAACTTGGGTACCATGTGCTGGTCATCCTGACCGATATGACCAACTACTGTGAGGCGCTTCGCCAGATCGGTGCGGCCCGTGAAGAAGTGCCCGGTCGGCGTGGATACCCTGGCTACATGTACACGGATCTTGCAAGCATCTATGAGCGTGCTGGCATCATCAAGGGTGTCAAGGGCTCGGTGACCCAGATCCCGATCCTGACGATGCCGGGTGATGATATCACCCACCCGATCCCGGACCTTACCGGCTACATCACCGAAGGCCAGATCGTGGTCAACCGTGAGTTGCATCGGAAGGGTATCTATCCGCCGATCAACGTGTTGCCTTCGCTCTCCCGGTTGATGAATCTTGGTATCGGGGAGGGGCACACCCGCGAGGACCACAAGAAGGTCTCGGATCAGCTCTACGCAGCATACGCAGAGGGCAACGATCTCAGAGGTCTTGTGGCTATTGTCGGGAAAGACGCGCTCTCGGAGCGTGATCGGATGTTCCTCGAGTTTGCTGACCTCTTTGAGGATCGGTTTGTCAGGCAGGGCCTGTATGAGGACCGGTCGATCGAGGAGACACTCGATCTCGGTTGGGAACTCCTTGCGACGTTGCCGGAGGAGCAGCTCGTGCGTATAGACCGTGAACTGATCCAGAAGTACCACCCGAAGTACCGGAAGAAGGCAGAGGGGTAATTGTCCAATGGCGCTGCGAGATATCAAACCGACTCGTTCTGAGCTGATTGCCCTCAAGCGGCGGATAAAACTCTCGGAGCGTGGTTACAACATCTTAAAGATGAAGCGCGATGGGCTGATCCTGGAGTTCTTCAAGGTACTGCAGCAGGCGAAAGAGAGCCAGGGCGTACTGATGGAGCGCTATACGCACGCGATGGAGATGATCGCCCTTGCCGAGACTGTCGAGGGGGCTATCGGGGTGAAGGCCGCCGCATTCTCAGCAGCGGAGATCCCTGCGATCTCCGTCGGGAGCAAGAACATCATGGGTGTCGTCGTCCCTGAGATCGAGGCGTCTTCGGTACGGAAGAGCGTGCTTGACCGTGGCTACGCGATGCTTGGTACGTCTGCTGTCATCGACGAGGCCGCAGAGGCTTTTGAGGACCTGCTCGAGGCTGTCATCGAGGCGGCTGAGATCGAGACGACCATGAAGCGGCTGCTCGATGAGATCGAGAGCACCAAACGGCGCGTGAATGCGCTCGAGTTCAAGGTGATCCCGGAACTCACCGAGGCCAGAGACTTTATCAAGATGCGACTAGATGAGATGGAACGTGAGGAGCTCTTCCGCCTGAAAAAGATTAAGGCACGGAGCGCCTGATCAGGGTACGGGTGATACCCGGTGGAGATCGGCACGCTTGCTGACGCAGGGAAATTGACGGGAACGGTGTTGTTGCGGGTGGATTTCAACTCGCCCATCGACCCCTCATCGAACCAGATCCTGGATGACAAGAGGTTTCGGGAGCACCTGCCGACGGTGCAGGCGCTTGAGGATTCCCGGCTTGTTGTTATGACACACCAGAGCAGGCCAGGCAAGAAGGACTACACGACGCTTGAGGCGCACGCGGCAAAACTGGAGCGGCTGCTTGGTCGCCCGGTGACCTACGTGGATGATATCTTCGGGCGATGCGCCCGGGAAGCTGTCCTGAACGCAAAGCGTGGGGATGTTCTGATGCTCGAGAACCTCCGGTTTGCCGCCGAGGAGAATCTGACCTTAAAACCGGAGGAGGCGAAGAAGACCATCCTTGTTCGGAAACTGGCATCGATGGCTGATATTTATGTCAACGATGCTTTCGGTACAGCGCACCGGTCTCAGCCCTCGATCGTGGGGTTGCCGCTCGCGCTACCGTCGGTTGCTGGCCTCCTGATGGAGAAGGAGATCAGAAATCTCTCCCGGGTCTTTACCGGCGCTCCGCGCCCAGTTACCTTCGTCCTCGGTGGGACGAAGGTGGACGACTCGATTGCGGTCGCGAAAAATGTCCTTGAGCGGGGCATCGCCGATCGGGTGATCGTGGTTGGCGTGGTGGGTAATGTCTTCCTGCTTGCAGCAGGCTATGATATTGGGCGCCCCTCAACCCAGCTGATCGAGCAGCTGGGCTACCTGGGCGAGGTTGATAAGGCAAAAGATCTCCTCGAAACCTACCGGGACCGGATCTTCCTGCCGCACTCGGTCGCCGTCCGTGAGGGTGACCGGCGGGCAGAGTATACGGTAGATGCCATCCCGGAGGAGGCTCAGGTGCTGGATCTCGCGAGCGAATCGATCGACCTCCTCTCGCGGGAGATCAGCAGATCAGGGACAGTTGTGGTGAACGGTCCGGCCGGGCTCTTTGAGGAGGAGCAGTTCGCCGTCGGGACCTACAGTCTCTTAAAAGCAGCTTCGACCGTTGAGTTCTCGGTGGTGGGAGGCGGGCATTCTGCGGTGGCTATCGAGCGACTTGGTCTTGAGGATCGGTTTTCGCACATCTCCACCGGTGGCGGGGCGGCGATCGAGTTCCTGACCGGGAAGAAGTTGCCTGCCATCGAGGCGCTGGAGATGTCCCGAGAGATCTTCGGGTAAGCGGCGCCACGCCCTCATCTATTTTCTGGATCGTCGCAAAAGACGTTCTCTGATCGGATCCATTCCCGCCCGCACTGCGGGCTCGCGATGGATCGTGACCAGAATGCAGCGATCAGTATAGTGAGATTGGGGCTGCAATCTCCGGGATGTATTTACCCCAGATACCCCCACATCGGTGGGGGGTGCAGTCACCCTTGTGGAATGAGGTGGGGGGCCACACCCGGTATCTTGTGGCCTGGTATGATGATCTTGTTGGTCACTGAACACTGGTGGGGGAGGGCGCGTGCCATGGACGCCCTCTATCGAGCGATTGTGTGGTAGGTCGTGATGATTGCTGACTGGAATTGATGATGACTGATCACTGGGTGTGGTCTTACCCCGATCCAGTTTCTATTAGGTCCATTATATAATAGTTTCTAAAAAATATTTAAGCTTATATTAAGCTGGAAATAATAAATTAACTGTTATAATGGTCTCTTTAATCAAATTATCTCCTCTAAGAGGAGGTAATTATAGCCAAAACTATATATGGAGTTTTTTACCCTGCAGGGTGTGGTGGGAGGGCGCTGGAGTCCGCGCTGTTTCCATGGTGTTCGGAGGGTCACTCGCGGAGAAGGGCGATCTTGGAGCCGACGGGAATCCCTATGTCTGCGCTGATTGGGCCGCATTTCACTGACATCAGATAGGCAGTGGGCGGGAGGTCGTGATAATCAGAGAGCGACTCGTAGTTGGCCATGCCCTTGGCGATGATGAGCGTCGCGCGGTCCAGGGCATCAGCAAGGGCCGGTGGGACGATATCCAGGTTGAGACCAAGTTCGGCGACGCCGTCTGCCGTGGTGGTAAGCAGGTCTACCCGGTGATCGAGCCCGAGCGCCAGTGCATCCTCAAGGGTCGCATCGTTTAAGATCGGCGCGCCCCTGACGACGAAGGTGACATGCGATCTGTTCTTTTTGAGACAATCTGCCAGGAGTGCGTCAAAGACAATCTCACCGCAGTTGTCAGCGAGGTAGACCACGCGGGAGGTGAGAGGTTTCATAGCATCAGTGTCATCAACTGTCAGTCCCGCCGCGAATTCGCGGCGGAAGAACTCGACGAAATTATCGGTGACGGTGTGGGCCTTCGAACCATAATCCAGTGTGTTCCCGATGACTGACGCGAGCGCAAGATCGCGGAACGTTGAGAGTTCATTTCTCACCTGCCGACAGACCGCCATCGCATCCTCGTTATTGGCCTGCTTTAAGGAACGATAGGGGTCGGTATCTCCAAGCATCTGATAGGCGAGGCGGTGCACCCGGCTCGCTATGACAGGTGCGGGCACCGGATCCGCGGAGATGCGCTTAAGAAGATCTCGGCACGCCCTGACAGTCTTCTGGATGAGCGCTTCGTTGTCGGTACAGAGTCTGCTTTCATACTCGACGCGGGAGATCAGACAGTCCATGCAGCTTTGTTGAAGTCTCATGCTGCAGTTAACTGGGTCCGGGGATGAGAAAAATGGTACGATGGGGCCACCGCGATTTGAACGCAGGTCAGAAGACCCCCAGTCTCCTAGGATGCCAGGCTACCCTATGGCCCCTCCCTCATAATATGTGAAGGATTCACACATATATCTTCGCTTCAGGAGGGGAATAGAATGACCATACACACGTTCCCTTGTACTCTTCAACGCTCCGCGCCAGCTGTTCATCTCTGCCAGGATCTTGATCCTGGATCTACAAGTGAGGAGATCTCAAGACTCACAACGAGTATCACTTCGTTCGTCGCGGTAAGCGGCAGCAGATTGCATCAGCACCGCTACTGGCGGGTGTGTCGAGGAGCAGAAAACCACAATGGTTGGTGAGATCCTGCATACAGCTCTTTGAACCGCTCCGGGTCTAAGCCCCTGGAACGACAGGTTGCCATCCGTAATTGACACAAACTCCAGGGCCGTATGCCCCTCTAATAGGTCGCAGGTCGCGCCCCGGGTCCCTTACCTTCTCTGTCAGAATTTCGTGAAGTGTTATCGGCTTCTCCGTGAGCCCTCGTGAAGTGTTATCGGCTTCTCCGTGAGCCCCGGGCTGATCCCGGGGTCGGGCTGTGCCCATGTCATCATCAACAACGTAGGTTCCCCCCATACCAACGGAGCATGTCATCTTATGGTGGATTGACGATCTGCTTCATAGGCTCCTCAAAATGCGGCAGCCTGGCTCACCAATACGGTGGGGAACAGTCACCCCCTCCGCCCTGGTCCTGAAGTCCTCCAGTACAGGTTCCTGTTGGGGTAGTCTCGTCTGGCTCTAAATGCTACATATACCTCTTAATAACGACAAAACCAAGGTACACGCGTAATTGAAGCGCCGATCTATTCGACATTCATATATTACACAACGCACATATGCATGGTATAGGAATCGGGGTTGAGAAATGAGTTACCATTCCTCCATGGAAGAGGAAACTCAGGAGTACATCGAAGGGATCCGGGCCATTGCTGGTGTCGTTGCCTCTGCCCTTGTATCATGCGATGGCCTGGTTATGGCTAAGTACTTCCGGGAGAGCGATCTGTCATTGTCTCTTTTCGCGGCAATGAGCGCAACAGTCCTTGCGGCAGCAGAGGCAGTTTGCAGCAGCGTACACGTACAGCGGCCGTCCATGGTCACCATCACGGCAACCGATGCTGATGCTACGATTTTTATTGTGAGTGCGGGAGAGGTCGCCCTGATCACTGCGGTAATAGATAAGTCTGCGGATCTCCCAACAGTACAGGGGCAGCTATCTGACATAGCGACCAGGATCGGAGTGGTGGTGTGATGTATACGATACTTGTTGTCGATGATAGTCCCATGATCGTCGATGTTTTTGTCACAATGCTTGGGCGTGGAGGCTACAAATCCATCGCCGCCCTTAGCGGTGCGGAGTGCCTGGAAACCTTAAAGTCGACCACCCCTGACCTGATCCTCCTGGATGTCATGATGGAGCCGATGGATGGGTGGGAGACGCTTGAGAAGATTAAGGCCGACCCTGAAACACGCAACATCCCGGTCCTCATGCTGACCGCAAAACCCCTCACACCCGAAGAGGCCAACCGATACGGCGCCTATATCGAGGATTATATCCTCAAGCCCACCACACATCACCAGCTCTGCGAAGCCATCGAACATGTGCTGGCACGCCAGCACTCCATCTCTGCCGACATTGAGCGGGCGCGCGAAGCTGGCGTGGACCAGCAGATCATCGACGAGTATGAGCGCCTCTCAAAGAGCGTCGACATCAACAAGCGCCTCCTGAAGGTCCTGGAGACTACGTACAGCATCAAGGATGCCCGGACAGGAATGGGTGAGAACATCGTGCGGGCCATAAAGAGCATGGCGACAAGTATCAAACTCCAGGAAGAGCGCCTGAACCAGATCAGGAGTCAGTTTTCAGATGTCTTCGAGGTGGAGTGAGAACCCTTTCTCTCTTTTTGATGAAGGGGGTGTGGCGGCCCCATGATGACCGGCCCGGGTCCGCTCGATCAAAGAGGTCCGGTATGGCATCCCGCCAGCCAGCGCCTCATAGGGTGGTCCTCACCGGCGCTAAACAGTAGACTATGATGAATTCCTGTTGAGACCGGTGAGATCCAGAGGTATTATTGCGCGCCATCTAGTCGCTCCGGAAGGTTACAATGTCGGAGTTGAGGTGATCTCTTTTCTTGTCTCCCAATGCTGCCACGATTGGCCATTACGGTCACCCGCCACGTCGGCGAGCCCCGGGAGGCAATTGAGGCAATTGAGGCAATTGACTTCCTGCCCTTCATGAGTAGACGGCAGTATCAGCTCTGGAAGACTGAAGACGGTTGTGTTATAGGAACACTCTCGGCCGCAACCTGCCTAATAATAGTAATCCGTGCGTTCCTGGCGGCTAATATAGATGGTCGCGACGGTCAGAACCAGGATTGCGGCGAGTGTCATACCAATATCGACGGGATCGAAGTGCTCGACGATCCCGAAGGTCAGCATCCGCCGAACCATTGCGGTGATGCCCGCGACCAGGATCGGCGTCACCTGCAACCTGCTGGTCTTGAAGTAGGCCGTCACTGTCTCCAGGATCTCCACAATGATTATGGTGAGCAGGAGCGCATGTAACACCTGGAGTATGCCCTGCGTCATGTCCCGGGTATGGATAAGCGTCGCCATCTGCAGGGTCACGTCGTAAAAAGAGATGATCGCGAGCAGGGTGAGTGAGATGGCGATGAGCAGATAAATACCCTTTGTTACGCCGGACAGAGCGGAGATGACTATATCGACGCGATCTTTGAGATGAACCATATTGCACCGGGAGAACAGGGTATCTGTACGGGGTGAGTCTTCCTTGAATATTAAAGATTCCGGTTTGGCACCTGAGGGTATTAAAATGAAAAGTTTATATTGCCGGACTGCGAATTATATGATGCGTCCTGAAGCAAAGTATTTTTATACTATTCTTGCATTGTAATAATGCTAGATGGCAGTACACGCGGGGCCTATAGCTCAGTTAGGTAGAGCGCCTGGCTTTTAACCAGGTGGTCGGGGGTTCAAATCCCCTTGGGCCCGTTGCCATGGGCGATGTCTATGGTTTTTGAGAAGGTGATGCATCTGATACAAAACTATTTCATCGGTGGGGTGTGAGAGCAGTGAGCACCTCCCTGGATGTACTTAAACATGAGATGGTTCCGGATCATCAGATCATGAGCGAAGAAGAGGTGGCGGAGCTGCTCGCGATGTACCGCATCTCTTTGGAGCAACTACCAAAAATTTATCATGACGATCCTGCAGTACAGGCTATCGGGGGCGATGTCGGCGATGTGATCCGGATTATTCGCGACAGTCGCACGGCGGGCAGGGCCGAAGCGTATCGCCTTGTCGTGAAGAGACCAAAGAAATAATTCCAAGGCTGGGAGCTGATCCATCTGTTAGACAGAAGTGTTTTGTCGAGAGCGTATTTTTCGTGGCAGCATGTAGCACGCCATCAGTTAGATTCTTATAATAATTTCCTCCAGCACAACCTCCAGAAAGTCGTCGACGAACAGCGCATTATTGAGACTGATATTGAGAGTCGTGGAAAGGGTAAAGAGGCTGTATGGGTTGAGCTGGGCAAGATCGAGGTGAAGAACCCCCTCGTTCGCGAGGCAGACGGATCACAGTCTGTGCTCTTCCCGAGCGAAGCGCGCCTGCGCAACCTCACGTACGCAGCACCTATTCAACTTGACATGACGCTCGTCCAGGGCGGGGAGGCACAGGATCCGGTCGTTACCGTCATCGGGCAGCTGCCGGTGATGGTGGGTTCGGCCGCCTGCAACCTCTACGAGATGAGCGACGCCGATCGGATCGAGCACGGTGAAGACCCCCTTGACCCTGGCGGCTATTTCATCGTCAACGGCACCGAAAGGGTGCTGATGACACTCGAAGATCTTGCCTCGAACAAGATCATGACCGAGTTCACCGAACGGTACAACGAGCGGATCTACGTCGCCAAGGTCTTCTCACAGTACCGGGGCTACCGGGCGCTCGTGATCGTTGAGAGGAACCGCAAGAACCTGCTCGAGGTCTCGTTCCCCTCGGTCGCCGGGCATCTCCGGTTCGTCGACCTGATGCGAGCGCTGGGACTCCAGGGCGACCACGACATTGTGGAGGCGGTCTCCACCGATGAAGAGATCCTCACTTTCATGATGCAGAATCTGGAAGAGAGCGAGTGCGACACAGTCGATGAAGGCATCATGTATGTCGGAAAGAAACTCGCTCCCAACCAGACCCGCGACTACCAGCGAAAACGGGCTGAGTTTGTCCTTGACAACTACCTTCTCCCACATTTGAACTACCTGATGCCGGTCGGGTTGAAGGAGGGGGATCCCGAATATCGGCCGGCAGTTGAGAGCGTCCGCCTTGCAAAGGCGCACTTCCTCGGGCGTATGGCTGAGGCCTGTTTCGACCTGGTGCTTGATAGGCGCCGGATCGACGACAAGGATCACTATGCGAATAAGCGGCTGAAACTCGCCGGTGACCTGATGGAAGACCTCTTCCGGATCTCATTAAACCGCCTGACCAGGGACGTGAAGTACCAGCTTGAGCGAGCCAGCATGCGCCACCGCGAACTCTCGATTGCCACCGCTGTGCGTGCGGACGTCCTGACCGAGCGGCTGCTGCATCCACTTGCCACCGGCAACTGGGTAGGTGGGCGCACCGGTGTCTCGCAGCTCCTGGATCGGGTGGATCATATGGCGGTACTCTCGCACCTCCGGCGCGTGATCTCCCCGCTCTCCAGGTCTCAGCCTCACTTCGAGGCCCGCGACCTGCACCCCACCCAGTGGGGCCGGATCTGCCCGAGCGAGACTCCTGAGGGTCCAAACTGTGGGCTGGTGAAGAATTTCGCCCAGATGGTTGAGATCAGTAAGGGTGTTATGGATGAAGAGAGAGTGAAGAATGCCCTGTACGAGATGGGCGTCGTTCCCCTCCGGAGGGAGACGGCATGAGGCGGCAGTCACGCGTCTTCGTTGACGGGGCCCTGATCGGGCTCGTGGATGATCCCCGGGATCTGGTTTCCCGGATGCGTGAGATGCGCCGGCGTGGTGAACTCTCTTCTGAGATCAATGTCTCCTATAAGGATTTCAACAACGACGTTATCGTCCACACCGATCGCGGGAGAGCACGCCGCCCCCTGATCGTGGTCCGGGATGGCAAGCCTGAGGTGACCGAGGAAGATATCGAACGCATCCGCAACGATGAGATGACCTTCGATGACCTGGTACATAGGGGCGCCATTGAGTTCATCGATGCCGAGGAAGAGGAAGACCTCTTCATCGCCATCAACGAAGAGGACCTCACCCTGGAGCACACGCACCTGGAGATCGATCCTTCACTCATCCTGGGTATCGGTGCGGCGCACGTTCCTTTCCCCGAGCACAACGCCAGTCCCCGTGTCACCATGGGCGCAGGGATGGTCAAGCAGGCGCTCGGGTTTGGCGCGGCGAACATGAAACTCCGTCCTGACACGCGAGGACACATGCTCCACTACGCCCAGAAACCGCTTACCTACACTCAGACCTCTGATGCGATCGGGTCCGACGAGCGGCCGGCAGGTCAGAATTTTGTCGTTGCGATCCTCTCCTATGAGGGGTTCAACATTGAAGATGCGCTGATCATTAACAAGGCCTCCATCGACCGTGGTCTCGGGCGGTCGCACTTCTTCCGGACCTACGAAGGCGAAGAGCGGCGCTACCCCGGTGGTCAGGTTGACCGGATCGAGATACCGGATGAGGAGGTCTCCGGCGCGCACGGCCCTGAGTACTACGCGAACCTGGATGACGATGGCATCATCAACCCAGAGACGGTTGTCCGTGAAAAGGATGTGCTTATAGGGAAAACCTCTCCACCGAGGTTCCTCGAAGAACCTACAAGCGAGCTCATCGCCGTAGAGAAACGACGCGACACTTCAGTCACGATGCGAAGTAACGAGCGTGGGATTGTGGATACCGTCATCATCACCGAGGGCGAGAACTCCTCGCGCCTCGTGAAAGTCCGGACTCGTGACCTCCGGATACCGGAAATAGGCGATAAGTTCGCATCCCGGCACGGCCAGAAAGGCGTTATCGGGCTCATCCAGCCTTCAGAGGATATGCCGTTCACGGAGTCGGGCATGACCCCGGACCTGATCATCAACCCCCACGCGATACCGAGCCGTATGACCATCGGACATATGCTCGAGATGCTGGGCGGCAAGGTCGGCTCCCTTGAAGGCCGTCGGATCAACGGAACTGCATTCTGTGGCGAGCGAGAGGCGGACCTTCGGAGGTCGCTTAAGAGGCTCGGGTTCTCCCACGACGGTCGCGAAGTGATGTATGATGGTATCACTGGCCGCCGGTTCGTAGCCGATATCTATATCGGCGTCATCTACTACCAGAAGCTCTATCACATGGTCTCAAGCAAGATGCATGCGCGGTCGCGTGGCCCCGTGCAGGTGCTCACTCGTCAGCCAACTGAGGGGCGTGCCCGTGAGGGCGGTCTCCGGTTCGGTGAGATGGAGCGGGACGTACTGATCGGCCATGGTGCGGCCATGGCCCTGAAAGAGCGGTTGCTCGACGAGTCGGACAAGGTGACCCAGTGGGTCTGCGCGAAGTGTGGTATGGTGGCGATGCTTGACCGGAAGAGGAAAGTCACTCGGTGTCTTGCCTGCGGCAGCGAAACTGATATCTACCCTGTCGAGATGAGTTACGCCTTCAAACTCCTCCTCGATGAGATGAAGAGTATGGGCATTGCTCCCCGCCTGAGGCTCGACGATATGGTGTAATGAGGGGGGCATTTCAAACTATGGCTAGTCCAAAACGTATTGGAAGGATCGAGTTCGGGCTCTTCTCCCCGAAAGAGATCCGCAAGATGAGCGTCCGGAAGATTATCTGGGCAGATACCTACGACGACGACGGATTCCCCTATCCGCAGGGTCTGATGGATCTGCACCTGGGTGTTATCGACCCCGGTCTCCGGTGTAAGACCTGCGACCAGAAGGCGGCTGATTGTCCGGGCCACTTCGGGCACATCGAGCTTGCCAAACCGGTTGTGCATGTGGGTTACACCCGGTTGATCCGCAAGCTCCTGCGGGTGACCTGCAGGAGCTGTTCCCGGCTGCTGATGACGGCAGAAGAGGTTGAGAAGGTCGTCGGACCTGATGATAGTGACCTCACCGTAGATGTCGTCTCCGAGAAAGACATCAAGAAAGAACGGATCTGTCCTCACTGCGGGGAACAGCAGCTCAAAGTCAACTTCGAGAAACCCACCACTTTCACTGAGTCTTTTATAGAAGACGGAAGAAAGGTGGAGCACAAACTTACTCCAGCCGATATCCGGGCGCGCCTCGAGAAGATCCCGGATGACGACCTGCGGCTGATGGGTGTCAACCCCGACGTCGCACGTCCGGAATGGACGATCCTCACGGTGCTTCCCGTCCCGCCGGTCACGATGCGCCCCTCGATCATTCTCGAGAATGGGCAGCGGTCTGAGGACGACCTGACCCACAAACTCGTGGACATCATCAGGATCAATCAGCGGTTCAAGGAGAACCAGGACGCCGGCGCGCCCCAGTTGATCATCGAAGATCTCTGGGAACTCCTGCAGTACCATGTCACCACCTATCTCGACAACGAGGTGGCGGGGTGTCCGCCAGCCCGGCATCGGAGCGGTCGGCCGCTAAAGACCCTCTCGCAGCGGCTCAAAGGAAAGGAGGGGCGGTTCCGCGGGTCACTCTCAGGGAAGCGCGTGAACTTCTCCGCCCGTACAGTGATCTCGCCCGACCCTGACCTCTCTATTGGCGAGGTCGGGATACCGCTTGCTATTGTAAACGAGATGACAATCCCGGTCAGGGTGACCCCGTTTAACCTTGAGGAGATGCGGCAGTACGTCTTAAACGGCCCCGAGCGCCCAACCATCAAGTCGCCCTGTGGTGCAAACTACGCCATCAGGCCTGACAACCGGAGGATGCGTCTTTCGGATGTAAACCTGGAGACAGTCGCGGAGATGCTTGAGCCGGGTTGGACGGTGGAGCGGCAGCTGAAGGATGGAGACATCGTCCTTTTCAACCGGCAGCCCTCGTTGCACCGGATGAGTATAATGGCTCACCGGGTCGTTGTGATGGATGGAAAAACCTTCCGACTGAATCCAGCAGTCTGTCCGCCCTACAACGCCGACTTCGACGGCGACGAGATGAACCTGCACGTCCCACAGACCGAGGAAGCCCGGGCAGAGGCCGAGATCCTGATATCGGTGCAGGCAAACATCCTCTCGCCGAGGACCGGTGGTCCGATCATCGGCGGCATTCACGACCACATCACGGGTATCTTCCTCTTAACGCACAGGAGGCGCCACCTCCAGAAGGAGGACGTGCTCTACCTCACCCAGCACCTCGACATCGAGCACCTGCCCGAGCCAGATACAGTGGATGCCGACGGGAAACCCTTGTGGACCAACAAGCAGGTCTTCTCGCTTATCCTCCCTGAGGAGCTGAATATGATCTTCCGCGCTTCTTCGTGCCAGAACTGCGAGACCTGTCGGCGGGACATGTGCGAGAACGACGCTTACGTTCGGATAATCGACGGGCAACTGGTCGCCGGTACCATCGACAAGAAGGCGATTGGTGCGTTCGACGGCCAGATCCTGCATAGGATCGTCAGGCAGTACGGCATGAAGCGGGCCGCCCGGTTCATCGACGATGTGACAAAACTCTCGATTCGGGGTATCATGCTCCAGGGATTCTCGTTCGGCATCGATGACGAAGATCTGACCAAGACCGAGTACGGTCAGATCGATGAAGTGCTCAAAGGTGCCATCAGCGATGTCGAGCGCCGGATCAAGATCTTCAAAGAAGGGCAACTTGAACCGATGCCTGGCCGGACGCTCGAGGAGACGCTTGAGATGCAGATCATGCAGGTGCTCGGTAAGGCTCGTGACCGCACCGGTGAGATCGCCGGGCGGCACCTTGGGATGGACAACAGTGCTGTGGTGATGGCGGTATCAGGTGCCCGTGGGTCGATGCTAAACCTGACGCAGGTGGCTGGTTGCCTCGGGCAGCAGTCGGTTCGTGGTGAGCGGATCATGCGGGGCTATGAGGGTCGGACTCTGCCACACTTCCGGCGCAACGAGCTTGGTGCAGAGGCGCACGGGTTTATCATCAATAGTTACAAGAGCGGTCTCTCTCCAACCGAGTTCTTCTTCCACGCCATTGGCGGACGTGAAGGTCTCGTGGACACTGCGGTTCGGACGTCACAGAGTGGCTACCTGCAGCGGCGGATGATCAACGCCCTGCAGGATCTCAAGGTGGCATACGACGGCACCGTCCGGACGACGGGTGGTCGGATCATCCAGTTCCGCTACGGCGAGGATGGGACTGACCCTACAAAGAGCAGTTATGGCGCCCCGGTGGATGTGAAAGGCATCGTGGAGAGTGTCTTAAAGGAGGAGGTCGAATGAACAGGGATCTTGAAGAGCGGATTGATAACCTCGATCTGCCCTACCGGACACGGGAAGACCTGAAGGCGAGCCTGGAAGGCCGGGATATCACTGAAGAGGAGTTCAACCAGATCCTCGAGATGATCTTCTTTGAGTACGAGAAGACCAGGATCGAGCCCTGTGAGGCGGTCGGCATTGTGGCGGCGCAGTCGATCGGGGAGCCAGGAACCCAGATGACGATGAGGACTTTCCACTATGCGGGTGTGGCTGAGATTAACGTCACTCTCGGTCTCCCCCGCCTCATCGAGATCATGGATGCCCGGCGGGAACCGAGCACTCCAACGATGGCGGTCTTCCTACTGGATGATTGGGCGTTTGACCGTGACCGCGCCCGTGAAGTGAGCTGGCAGATTGAGGCCGCGCCGCTCCATGAGTTCGGGGATATCACCATTGACATGGAAAACATGCAGGTCTTCGTCCAGCTCAACAAGCAGGTCTGTGACCGCCGGAGGATCGCGGTGGAAGAGATCATCGAGACTGCCCCGAAGAAGATTCGGGAGAAGCGACATTTCCGCGACTTCGAGGTCGAAGGAGATGCAAAGAAGGCATCGATTGTATTCACGCCAAAAAACCAGGAGAGTTACCAGAACCTCTTCCAGCTCGCAGAACATGTCAGGAACGTCATAGTTCAGGGTATCGATGATATCGAGCGGGTGGTCGTCAGAAAGGAAGGCGGAGAGTATATCCTTTATACTGAAGGCTCCAATCTAAAAGATGTCTTCGAGATCGAGGGTGTTGATACAACCCGCACGCGGAGCAACAACATCAGCGAGATCGCTGGTGTGCTTGGTATCGAGGCGGGCCGGAACGCGATCATCCAGGAAGCCTTAAGTACCCTGAACGAACAGGGCATCACCGTTGATGTTCGTCATATCATGCTCGTCGCTGATATGATGTGTATGGATGGTGAGGTCAAGCAGATCGGTCGGCATGGCATCGCCGGCGAGAAGGAAAGTGTCCTCTCGCGCGCTGCATTCGAGGTGACAGTCAATCACTTGCTTGACGCGGCAATCGCGAACGAGGTGGATGAATTAAACGGCGTCACCGAGAACGTGATCGTGGGCCAGCCCATCAAGCTCGGCACCGGCGATGTAAAACTCATCGCAAAACCAGTAAACCTGAAAACCTAGGAGAATTATATATGGACTTTAACGCTTCACTACGCAAAGCCGTGAAGACTGGTACCGTGTTCCTGGGCCAGAACAAGACCCGGGAATGCATCGAGGAAGGCAAGGCAAGACTTGTCGTGGTGGCTAAAAACAGCCCCGAATCCGTCAAAAACATCGTAAAAGATACCGAGACCCCTGTTTACGTCTACGAGGGCTCGAGTGTCCAGCTCGGAAAAGCCTGTGGCATGCCGTACGTCGTCAGTGCGCTTGCCGTGATCGAGCCGGGTGAATCTGATATCTTGAATGTTGTGAGAGTGTAGACAATGCCACAGGTCGTGTTGACTGAAGAGTGTATGCGTCTCATCTCCCAGTTTGAGAGTCTTACCGGTGCAGGCAGTCGTGATTGCGTCGTCGACAATCGGAACGAGCGCATCATCTTTGTAATCAATCCTGGTGACATGGGCCTTGCCATCGGCAGGGGCGGATCGAGCATCAAGAAGGCTTCCGATGTTATGGGGAAGCGAATCGAGGTTGTAGAGTATTCCCCGGATCCTGGTCAGTTTATCCGGAACTGTTTCCTCCCTGCGCATGTCACTGATATCGATTTTGCCACCGATGCGGATGATCGGCCGATCGCCCGCGTAGAAGTGCGCGATGAGGATCGGGGGCTTGCCATCGGGAGAGCAGGGAAGAATATCTTCAAGGCAAAGGTTCTTGCACAGCGGCAGCATGACATCGCCGATGTCCAGCTGGTGCAGAACGAGGTTGCTTGAATCCTCCTCTCCCCTCTTTGGCTGAAAATTATCAAAGGGACCGGGTGCCCCTCTCCTCGCTCACCCCCTTGCAGGCTGTGTTCTGTTTCGAGTCGGCCCTCTCTATCCCGTGAAACGTCCATTTTGCCCCTCCAGAAGCCGCTGATCATCTACCCAGGTAGGAGTTACGCAATTCGGCGCTCTGACAGAAAGGGGTATATAAAAAAGGAGGCCAGGAGGGAAAGTATAACCCTTAACTCATGCGGAGTTTAGCTGGATATCACCTATCTGGTGGACGAACTCCGAAAACGGGCGGATCTCCGCTGGTTTGCACAGATCGACCAGGTTCTCTCAACCAACACGATATCCCGGTTTCTCAGCAGCATCAGCGAAGACCAGTTTGTCAGGCTGATCAACGCGGTGTTACAGACCCAATACCTGAAACCTCGCTGCCGCAGCCGGCGGACATACCTCATCGACAGCACAGCGATCACTCTGGACCTTAACGTCTTCAAGAAACGCTACCGGAAAGCTGACCCGGTCGAGAAGGACTACGTCCGGGCCTACTCGACAACCAACGGCTATGTGCGACAAGAGGCTGTATCGGAGATTGCGGGTCGAACTGCCTCTTATCCGTTTGAGATGTACCTACCGCGGCATGCGTCCCCGGCAACGGGGGTGTGTGAAGCCCGCGGGACAACGTGGAGAAGAACAGAACCCTGATCTCTTCCATCTGCCAGGTAAATGACGCTGAATCATCGAAAGGATCGCGATGATCAACGAGTGAAACCAGGGTGATACGAATGTCGGCGACTGATCGTCAAAATAGAAGAGAGGGTTAGCCGAAGAGGGCTCCAAGACCGGCCAGGCCGCTCTCTTCATCCTCTTCCTTCTTCTCTTCCTCTTCCTTCTTTTCCTCTTCCGCAGCTGCGGCCGGGGCAGCGGCTGGGGCAGCGGCTGGGGCAGCGGCGACCGGTGCGACGGCGGCCTTGCTGATGGCCTCCTCGATGTTCACATCCTCGAGCGCGGCGACGAGCGCCTTGACCCGGGCCTCCTCGACGGCAACGCCGGCCGCCTTCAGGACAGCAGTCACATTCTCATCAGTTACATCCTTGCCTGCGTTGTGCAGGAGCAGTGCAGCGTAGATATACTCCATAAACCTATTCACCTCAATTTTTTGCGTTTAGCCGAAGAGGGCTCCAAGACCGGCCAGGCCGCTCTCTTCATCCTCTTCCTTCTTCTCTTCCTCTTCTTTCTCCTCTTCCTCGGCCTTTACATCTTCTGCTGGCTCCGTTGTAGCGGGTGCGGCGGCGGTTCCAGCGGCAGCGGCCTTCAGGATCGCTTCATCGAGTTCGAAGCCATGGTCTGCTGCCACGAGCGCGACGGCCAGCATCTCACGCTGTGCCCGCCCGATGATCAGGTCGATGATATCCTTCTCGTAGATGCTTGCCTCGACGCCCACGTTCCGGGCTTCCCGCACCGCCTTGCCAATGATGGCGCTGATGGTCAGCCTGGTCGGTATGACGGCGTTGACCGAGAGGTTAAACGCCTGCTGGGCTGCAAGCATGATGTTGTTGTAGTAGGCCTCCTCATCGATGGCTAGGAGATCTGGCGTGAAGATAGTATCGCGGTAGTATGCAGCCTGTAAGACGAGACCGACGTCCATCGGCTTGATACCAAGCTTTGCGAGCACATCAGCAACCTTCTTGCTGATGGGTTCACCTTTCTTCACGATTGTCCTGGTCTCGCGGATCTTGACCTTTCCCCCTTCAATGGCCGCTGGGATTCCCGCCTGCTGGAGCTCACCCACAATGGGGCCAGGCCTGAAGCTGGTCGGACCCTTTGGAACGACGATATCCTCTGGCGCGATCTCGCCAGGCTTCGCCGTCATCTTCGTCTTGGTCTTCTCCAGCAGCTTATAGAGCTTGAAGGGGTTTTCGTTTGTAAAGATCAGGGCGCTATGACCCGCGGTGTACTCCTTCAGTGCCTCAACACTGCCGCCAACATCGTTAAGGGCGTGCTCAATCAGCGTGTTGCGGGCCATCCTCACCTTCGCTGTGCCGCGGAGGCTCCGCCGGATCTGCTGCACCTGCGAGGCGGGGATACCATACATATCCACGAGACCGACGAGCGTATGCTCCTCGATGCCGCGCTTGATCTCGTCTACCTCTTCCTTCTTCCACCGGGGCAGGTTTTGTGTATAGAGTGCCATCAGATCACCCTCACGGCTGGTCCCATGGTGGTCTTCACGTAGACCGAGTGAATATTCAGTGCCCCGCTCTCCAGGACAGACTCAACTCTTCGAAGAACCGCATCGATGTTCTCGGCGATCTCTTCAGGTTTCATCTCAACTGTTCCAACCTTTGCGTGGAAGACTTTCTTGTCTTTCGTCCGGATCTTAACGGAACTGCGCAGGCGTTCGACGATCGGCCGAATGTCTGTTCCCGTTGGGATCGGTATCGGCATCCGTCCGCGCGGGCCGAGCCTGACACCGAGATGACGACCGACGAGAGGCATCATCGCTGTCTCTGCAAGGAAGAACTGGTACTCTTCCGCCAGTTTGCGTGCTTCCCGGGGTTCTCCCCCGAGCCGCTCGATCTCCTCAGGGCCGATAATAAGGTCCACACCCGCTTCCTTTGCCTGGGTGGTAATGTCGCCCTTCCCGAGAACCGCGATCTTGACATTGTCAAAACCGTTTGGGAGAAGAATCGTCTCATCGATGCGATTCTTGGGCTGGGACATATCGATATTCCTGAGGTTGACGGTGATATCCACGCTCTCCTTGAACTTCCGTTCCGGAGCTTTCTCCAGTGCCGTGTTCACGGCATCCAGTATACTGGTTCTGTCAACCATCCTTTGCCTCCATAGTACGCGACCTCACGATCTTCTATGGTTGTCTGACATCTATGCGACGAGCATGCTGTCGTACCTTCCGTCGTTGATGGCCTGGATCATATCACGGGGCTTTTGCCCCTCAACGGTGACGCCGACGCTCACGCACGTTCCGGCGACCTCTTTGACCGCCGACTTCAGGTCGTACGAGAGCATATCATCCATCTTCATACGCGCGATACGGACAGCGGCTTCCAGCGGCAGGTCTCCTGCCACCTGGGTACCGGGCTCTGCGGCGCCCTTCTCGATGCCGGCTTCTTTCATGATGAGAGCCGCCGTGGGCGGAATGCCCACATCAATCGTGAAGTTCCGCTTCTCGTCGACGGTAACCGTCACCGGCACCTGCATGCCGTTGAAATCGGCCGTCTTTTTGTTGATCTCGTCGACGACTGCCTTCACGTTGATACCGAGGGGTCCGAGCGCAGGGCCAATGGGCGGACCTGCTGTAGCCTTGCCGCCAGGTACCAATACCTCGACCGTTTCTGTCATACCTATTCACCAGCCTATCCCTTAGAGGGGTAGATGCCTGGGTTACTTAAGGTCACCGTGTGAGGATTTAAAGGTATAGGGATGCAGGAGGCCGATCCCCAGGTTCATTGCTACGTCGACGAACCCGGGAAAAAGCTTTTTTCCGTGAAAAGCCCCTTGAAGGTGGAAACAGAATCCAGTTCTTCGCGATATCGCTTCGGTCCGATTGATTCTCATCAATACAGCCTTGAGGCTCTGCCTCATCTCCGTTTCATGCTTGCAGCCCCGCACCATGCCTCATGAGCGTCTCACGCAAAAAACCACATGGTCTTGTGGCTTACAGGCATGCCTGATTAAAATACCGGTGTGATTGCCCCCATGGGGCAGAGAATGCTAGGTTTAAGGCAGAACACAAGCCTGCAAGACGGTGAAGCAGGGGGAGGGGCGGGCCACCCACCCTCTTTGATGTTGTCATATAAGTGAGGAACGATTATCCTTATTGAGACTCTTCCGTCCGCTCCACAACGCGGACTGAATCGCCGCGTACTGTAATCGGGATGGGAACCATGCTCTCATAAAGCTCGACGGTGATCTCTTCCTTCGCGGAATCGATTCTCTTGACGACCGCTTTCTCACCCTTGAATGGGCCGGCGATGATCTCGACGATTGTACCCTCAGTGATCCCGCTGACCACTGGTTTCGGCACCAGGAAGTGCTCAACCTCCGAGAGGTCAGTTGAGCCCTGCACCACTGCGCGCGCGTGGGGTATCAACTCCACCAGCTGCTCTATCCGGGCTATGGTGTCAGGACTCTCAACAAGGACGTAGCCTCTCAGTTCTTCAGGAGCCATGACTGCTGTCACGTGGATGTCTTTCTGGTCTCTGGTCACCCTCTCGATATTGTCAGCTACGGTCCGTTCCTGTTTCGCGGTTGTCTTTATAGCATATATCTTGTTTACGCTCGCAGCCATATCCATCATTTGGGCAAAATCAGCATGATCTCATATATGATAAAGCCGACAAGGCCGATAAGCACGATACCGGTCGCTGAAACGATTGCGATCTTTGAGAACTCTTCACGGGTCGGTGTCCGTGCCAGTTTCAGGATACGCCAGTATTTCTTGAAAAATTCTCCTTCGACCTTGAAGGCCTTCGCTTCCTTGAACTTCTCTTTGTAATCCATCATTATCGGCTCACTTCAGGAAATCGATCTCGAACTGCTTCATCATGCGCGGCATACTCTTTTCGCTTCTCCCATATATTTGTGGTGACCGGACACCGGTGACAACAAGCAGCGTCCGCATCTTGCCCTGCATGTCGGGGTCGATCTGTGCACCCCAGATGATGCGTGCATCGGGATCGATTCTCTGGTAGACTTCCTGTATAACGCTTTCAGCCTCAGACATGGTCATATCAGGTCCACCGACCACGTTGACGAGCGCCGCGGTCGCCCCTGAGATATCAACGTCGAGTAGCGGGGAGCGCAGCGCCTTCTTGACCGAGTCGGCGGCCTTATCTTCGCTGTCGCTCTCCCCCATACCGATCATCGCGACCCCTCCTCGCTCCATGACGGTCCTGACATCAGCAAAGTCGAGGTTTACGAGTCCTGGCGTCGTGATCAGCTCGGTGATGCCCTTAACCGCCCGCATCAGCACCTCGTCTGAGACTTTGAAAGCGGCGTGGAGGGGGAGGCGGGGCACGATCTCGAGCAGGCGATCATTCGGGACGACGATGACGGTATCCGCCACTTCACGGAGCCGCTCAAGGCCAGCCTCGGCGTTCTGCATCCTGATGGTGCCTTCAGCCGTGAACGGCAGGGTGACCACAGCTATGGTCAGGGCCCCCTCTTCTCGGGCTGACTTCGCGACCACGGGCGCAGAGCCGGTGCCGGTACCACCCCCGAGGCCGGTGGTGATGAAGACCATGTCGCATCCCTCGACCGCCCGCCTGATATCATCCTCGTTCTCGAGAGCCGCTTCTTCACCGACTTGCGGGATAGAGCCCGCGCCAAGGCCGCGGGTTCTCTGTCTCCCGATCAGGATTCGTGCGTCTGCCTGCGTCCTGATGAGGTGCTGGGCGTCGGTGTTGAGAGCGATCAATCGCGCCCCGTTGATGCCTTCCTCCATCATCCGGGTAATCGTGTTTGAACCACCTCCTCCGCATCCGATGACTGCTATCTCGGTCCGGAGTTCCATGAGGATTTCCTCAAGCTCCTTGTCGACCTCGGTGGGCTCAGAAAAACGCTGTTCGTCTCTAGCCCGTGAAAGTGCCTCTTCTACGATAGATTTCATGTATATCTCTCCAATCCCGGGATATGTATCCGTTTCGCGCTGGTTGTCTGCACCATATCGGGTGTGATTCTCCGCCCGTTGATCTCGATTGCTCTTCCGCCGGCAAGCATGCCAAAGAGCGGTCCTTTTGGAACCCCATGTCTGCGCGCCTTTGCAGGGTCGAACCGAACCTTCTGAAGGACGAGATGGTCACCCACGATAACAGTATTTTCACAGATTAGTAAGAGTTTTACGCACAAGGTAGTTATATCGTTTGCGAGTCGAGAGGTCTCGTTCTCAAAGCCGATAAACACGGGCAGAACCTCTATTGAACCTTTTGAGAGGTGAGCTACCGGCAATTCTCTAATGCCGTCTATAAAACCATCTTTATTGATTTTTATAACTTCTTCTACCAGTTCCTGGTTTAATTGCACTGGAACCGGGGTTCCGCTCCCGGAAAGGTTGTGGATGTGGATGCGTGATCCCGGGGCGATCTCCTCTGCGAGATCCCTGATCCTGAGGTAGGTGGTCCACTCGAGGTTTCCTGCCTCCAGTATCTCTGATTCAGAGAGCAGGAGGATCCCGGCATCGTTGAGCATCCGTTCGATTCTCTCAAACTCTTCAGCGGGAAGTGATTTCCTGTCGATGTAGGCAGCTACGGCACAGCTCGCTTCCTGCATCCGTCTGATGAGGTCAGGGTCAAGGAGCCTGACCTGACGTGCCGGTGCGATGTGGCTGAAGGCTCCCCGGGAGGAGAGTGCGATCTCGGTCTGTCGCACGGCATAGTGGGTTCCGCCAAAGCCGATAAGGTTGATTGTCTCTTCAGGTGCCGCGGAAAGAATGCTCGCCGCCACAGCCCTTCCGGCGGCCGGGTCGCCCCACTCAGCGGCGGTGGACCCGATCTCGACGAAGAGCGACGGCGTGGAGAGAGCCGTCGGGCCGTGGTGCGTCACCTCATAGGAGACGCGGTAGCCCTCCGGTGCTCTGGAGGCGAGGTTTCGAAGGATTGTGTGCATCCACGCGGGGGCTGCCGGCGCAAGCGCTCCTGGTTCTCCACCGAGATCGGCGGTATCATAGTTGCCGGTAACGTGTACGGTCAGGGCAGGCATCGGCTGTGCACTCGAGTGCCGGGAGATGAAGATGATCAGGTCGCTATCAATCTCCTCATCGATCCGATCCTGGTAGATCAAGCGTCCATCGACCTCGTGAAACGCCAGCGTGTGGTTTTCAGCAAGCGGCCATCTCTCGCCAGCCGCAAGCAGACTCTCGAGGTGATGCCTGATGTTTACTCCTGCAACGTCCTGTTTTGAATGAATTAGCGCGATCCGCATCGGATATATATGGGCTGGCGAGATGCTAAATAATAGTGTTTGACCGACTCGATAGTAAATCCTATCTCTCCGCAGGCAGACCATGTGTGTACCATGAATGACGAAAAGGTTCGGAAGGCCTTCGAGGCGTACGGTATCGAGAACGAGATCACCTGCCCGCAGGCGTTTGAGATATCTGAGAAATATAGTATCCCGAAGATGGATATCGCCCGCTACTGCAACCAGCACGAACCAAGAATAAAAATCAGGGGCTGTCAGCTGGGCTGCTTCAGATGAGTCTCTTCCTGGAAGTCGTCCCGGTCAGCGAGGCCATAGAGGCGGTGCGGAGGATCGCGCCCCCGCCCAGGTGCGGGGATGCCCCGCTCAAGGATGCCCTCTACCAGGTTCTCGCTGAGGACGTATCCGCTGACATCGATATACCGGGATTTGACCGATCGACGGTCGACGGCTACGCGGTCGCCGCGGCTGATACCGCCGGAGCCTCAGAGGCCATCCCGGCGATGCTCCGGTGCCTGGGCAGGATAGGAATGGGGAGCACAGATCCCGGGAGCATTTTCCCGGGATCATGCAGGTACGTCCCCACCGGCGGCGCCCTTCCTGAAGGCGCAGACGCAGTCGTGATGATCGAGCATGCCGAACTGATCGGGGATGACGTCCTGGTACACCGCCCGGTGGCGCCGGGTGAGAATGTGGTCTCCCGGGGCGAGGATTTCCGCGCCGGGGATGTGGTGCTCGAACGGGGCTGCGTGCTCTCTCCGCGGGAGATCGGGGTCGCCGCGGCGGTCGGCGCAGAGCGGGTACAGGTGGTGACGCCGCCGGTGGTTGGTATCATATCTACCGGAAACGAGATCGTCCCCGTCGCCAGGGTCCCGGGCCCGGGGGAGGTGCGGGACGCAAACTCATACCTCGCTGGCGCTTTCGTGACGGAGCGAGGTTGCTGTCCGGTCTACTTCGGAATCGTCAGGGATGAGCGCGAGGCGCTCGAGCAGGCCCTCTCTTCGGCGCTTGATCAATGTGATGCTGTCCTGGTATCTGGAGGATCCTCGAAAGACGAGCGGGATAACACCGCGGCGGTCATCGCCGATCTCGGTGAGGTGCTGGTGCACGGGATTGCCATTGCGCCAGGGAAGCCCACCATCATCGGGACGGCGCGGGGAAAACCAGTCATCGGCCTCCCCGGCCACCCGGCTTCGGCCTACGTCGTGCTCGTCGCCATCGTCGATCACCTCCTCGCGGCGATGCGAAAGACTCGGGTCTTCCGGCGGACTCTGCGCGCCCGGCTGACGCAGAACATCCCCTCCACCCGCGGGAGGGAGGATTATGTCAGAGTCAGCATTGACGGCGGCCGGGCCACGCCGATCTTTGGGAAGTCGGGGCTCCTCAACACTCTGGTCCAGAGCGAGGGGCTGGTGCGGATCCCGGCGTCAAGCGAGGGGCTTGAGGTCGGTGAGGAGGTGGAGGTGATCTTATGGTGAAGCGATACCTCTCGGTCATATCGCTTGCAGAAGCGCTGGCACTCGTGGAAAATTCCTTCCAGACGGTTCCCGGGGTTGTGCGGGTCCCTGTGACCACCGAGGCGGTCGGCCGGATCACCGCAGCGCCCATATTCGCCCGGTTCTCGGTCCCTCCTATCCACATCTCGGCAATGGACGGGATCGCGGTCAGGAGCGCCGATACTATCGGGGCGAGCGAGCAAAACCCGGTGACACTCCCTGACGCAGCGAGGGTTAACACCGGGAACATCGTCCCGCCTGGCTATGACGCGGTGGTCATGATCGAGGATGTCTGGGTCGACGGCGAGACCTACACTATCAGAAAACCGGTCAGCCCCTGGCAGCATATCCGCCCGGTTGGCGAGGATATCGGGGAGTCGGAGATGATCCTTCCATCATACCGCCAGATCCGGCCGCTCGATCTGGGGGCGCTTGCAACCTACGGGGTCACTGAGATTGCGGTCTTCAATGTCAGGGTAGGTCTGCTCCCCACCGGCAGCGAGCTGGTGCCGGCGGGCGTGATGCCGCCGCCTGGAAAGGTGGTGGAGAGCAACACCCTGATGGCCGCGGCGATCCTCGCCGGGGCGGGTGCAGAGGCGCACCGCTATCCAATCGTTCCGGACGACTACGACCAGATCCGCGATGCCGTCCGCCGGGGCACCGCCGAGAACGATATCATGCTCGTCTCGGCAGGCTCGTCCGCCGGGACCCGTGACTACACCGCTGATGTCATCAGGGACCTCGGAGAGGTGCTGGCGCACGGGGTCGCCATCAAGCCCGGAAAACCAGTGATCATCGGCCGCATTGAGAATAAGCCGGTGATCGGTCTCCCCGGCTATCCGCTTGCAGCCGCGACCGTCCTCCGTGAGATCGTGCTTCCGCTCCTCACCCGTTACGGCCTCCCCGCACGCGAGCCGGAACGTGTCCGGGCCAGGCTGACCACAACCCTCCAGTCTGATATCGGGACCGACGAATTTGTTCTCCTCTCGGTGGGGAAGATCGGCAGCCGCTGGGTTGCGGTGCCGCAGTCACGGGGCGCGGGAGTCCAGATGAGCGCGGTCCGGGCGAACGGGTATATGCAGATCCCGGCACAGAGAGAGGGCGCTGAGGCCGGGGAGACGATAGATGTCCGGCTCTCTGTCCCGCGCGCGGAGGCGGAGAGGGCGGTGCTCATCACCGGTAGCCATGACCCGGCCCTCGACTACCTGGCCGATCTGGTCAGATTGCGCGGCGTCGACCTCCACTCCACCCACCTCGGAAGCATGGGCGGGGTGATCGCGTTGAAGAAGGAGGAGTGCCACGCGGCCCCAATGCACCTCCTCGCCCCCGACGGCACCTACAACACCTACTACCTGGAGCGTTACATGCCCGGCGCTGACCTTGTTCTCCTCTGCGTGGCAGAGCGGCAGCAGGGGGTCATCTCGCGTGATGGGCTCGGGCTTGACGACCTCCCGGGGAGAAGGTTTATCAACCGGCAGAGAGGGTCGGGGACCAGGATGCTCCTTGACCACTGTCTTACGAAGCGCGGGATCGACCCGGCTTCTATCCCGGGTTACGAGCGTGAGGTGACGACGCACCTTGCAGTGGCGCTTGCGGTCCGGACCGGGGAGGCTGACGCAGGAATGGGAGTCTACAGCGCTGCGAAGGCGCTCGGGCTCTCGTTCGTCCCGGTGGCGACTGAGCGATACGAGCTTGTGATGCACCGGGCGATACTCGACGACCCCAGGATTGCGGCCCTGGTTGGGATTGTCTCGTCAGAGGCGTTTAAGCAGGTCCTCCGGGACCTCGGGGGCTACGTGACGGATGAGACTGGCGTCCTGCGCGAACTGCGAGGCTGACCGCCTCCTCAGGCGTGGCGCAGGCCACCACCCCCTCTATATTCCAGGTTGCGAGCCCGAAGACTGGTTTTCCTGTCTTAAGCGCGATGGCGATCTCGGAGAGCGTGCCGTAGCCTCCGCCGACGGCGATCACCGCGTCAGCCGAGTTGACCACGATGACATTTCTCGCATGCCCCATCCCGGTGCGGATGACTACATCCAGGTAGGGGTTTCCGTCTCCGGTGCCGCGGATGATGCCGACGGTCGTGCCGCCCGCCTCCTTTGCGCCCCGGCAGACAGCCTCCATCACCCCGCCCAGGCCGCCACAACAGACGATTCCGCGGTTGTCGGCGATGAGGCGGCCGACGGCCTCTGCCACCCTGTATTCTTCGTCGGAGCAGTCCGCGCTCCCGATGACTGCGATCTGCATGGAGGAGACTCGGTCCCCAAGGGGATAAAGGGTGAGGGGGCCTGGAATGTGGAGGGGGCGGTTTCTCTCCCTGGTTCCCCAACCCTCGGGCACACGATCGGTCACCGCGGTCTGTTATTACGTCGGCGAGCCCCGGATAAGGCCTGTTTTCATGCGTGCAGCCTTGCGTTACGCCTTATGCAGTTTTCCATGTGAAAGCCCCTTGAAAGTGGGAACAGAATCCGGTTCTTCGCGATATCGCTTCAGTCCGACGGGCAAACTTTCATCCGCGGAGTCTCTCGTTCTGCCTCACACGCGTTTCATCAGTTCGACCTGAAGATAGCGCTTCAGGGGGTTTTCGCCAGGTATCAAGGTACTGCTTCCCGGTCCTGCGCGGCATCACTCCAAAATGATTTGTTTCACGAGGACAAACGGTACACCAGAGTGTTGATATGAGGGATATGAGGTGAAAGAAGTCACCAGCAGTTATAATCCGCAGGATATCGAAGCAACGGTCCAGGATTACTGGAAGAGGGAGAATATCTATGCACGTACCAGGGCTCTGCGGAAGGGTGGAAAAGCGTTCTTTTTTGTGGACGGGCCGCCTTACACCACCGGCCACATCCATCTCGGCACTGCCTGGAATAAGATCATAAAAGATGCCATCCTCCGGTATCACCGGATGCGGGGCGCAGACGTCATTGACCGGGCTGGCTATGACATGCATGGTCTCCCCATCGAGGTCCAGGTGGAGCACCAGCTCGGGTTTGCCTCCAAGAAGGATATTGAGGAGTACGGTATCGCCGAGTTCATTGAGCAGTGCCGGACGTTTGCAGTGACGCACATGGAGATCATGAGCGACCAGTTCCGGCGGCTTGGAGTCTGGCTTGACTTCGAGAACCCTTACCAGACCATCAAGGAAGACTACATCGAATCTGCGTGGTGGACGATCCGGCAGGCGGACGAACGCGGGCTCCTCGAGCGCGGTCACCGTGTCGTGAACTGGTGCCCCAGGTGCGAGACCGCCATCGCCGATTCAGAAGTGGAGTACTGGGACGAGACCGATCCCTCAATCTTCGTTAAGTTCCCCATCGTCGGGCGCGAGAATGAGTACCTGGTGATCTGGACAACGACGCCCTGGACACTCCCGGCAAACGTGGCGGTAGCGGTCAACCCGGCGTTCACCTACGCCCGGGCGCGGGCGATGAAAGACGGCAACGAAGAGATCCTCTGGGTCGCCGATGAACTCGTTGAATCTGTCCTGAAGATGGGACGTTACCAGGACTACACGGTCCTTGACCGCGTCCCCGGAAGTGATCTGGTCGGGGTGGAGTATACATCACCGCTCGCCGACTGTGTACCGCGCCAGCTGGAGATCCAGCATCGGGTTGTGGCTGCCGATTACGTCGAACTCGAGAACACCGGCCTCGTCCACATCGCCCCCGGCCACGGATGGGACGACTACCTGGTTGGGATCAGGGAGGGGCTTGAGACCTTCTGCCCGGTCGACGCCGGGGGGCATTTTACCCCGGCGGCAGGAGCGTTTGCGGGCATGTACGTCCGGGACGCGAACGATGTTATCATCGACGCGCTCGGTGACTTTCTCCTCTCCCGGCGGAAGATCGCCCACCGCTACGGTCACTGCTGGCGGTGCAAGACCCCTATCATCTACCGGGCGACGGCGCAGTGGTTCCTGAAGGCCACCGAGATCCGTGACTCGATGCTTGACGAGATCACGAAGGTGAAGTGGTACCCGGATTGGGCGGGGAGCGCCCGGTTCCATGATTTCGTCAAAGAATCGCGCGACTGGTGCATCTCCCGACAGCGCTACTGGGGTATCCCCATTCCCATCTGGCATTGCGAGCGGTGCGGCGACTACATCGTCATCGGCACCATCGCCGAGCTCGAGGAGCGGTCGGGCACAAAGGTCACCGATCCTCACCGTCCCCACGTGGATGCGATCACCATCTCGTGCTCCTGCGGCGGGGAGATGCATCGGGTGGACGATATCTTCGACGTCTGGTTCGATTCTGCCGTCGCGTCGTGGGCGACGCTTGGGTTCCCAAGAGAGCGTGAGGCGTTCGACCGCTACTGGCCTGCCGACTTCATCACCGAGGGGCAGGACCAGACCCGGGGCTGGTTCTACTCCCAGCTCGGGGCGAGCAACGTGGCGTTCGGCCGCGCCCCCTACAAGAGCGTCCTGATGCATGGGTTTGCGCTGGATGCCGAAGGACGCAAGATGAGCAAGAGCATCGGCAACGTGGTGACGCCCGAAGACGTGGTGAACCGATTTGGTGTCGATGTTCTCCGGTTCTACGTCCTCTGGGCAAACGCCCCCTGGGACGACATGAAGTTCAACTGGGATGGCGTGAAGACCATTCACCGGGTGTTCACCATCCTCTGGAACGTCTACCGATTCCCGCTCCCATATATGATTCTTGATTCGTTCCAGCCGGCGGCCAGGGAGGGCGGCCAATGGGACGAATCGTTTGTCAGGACTCATGTCCGTGATATGCCAGAGGAGGATCGCTGGATCATCTCGCGGGTAAATACGCTTGCAAGGACAATCGGAGACGACTTGCAGGAGTATCACCTCCACCGGGTGACGCGAGCGCTTGTCACCTTCATCCTCGAAGACCTCTCCCGCTGGTATGTCCAGCTTGTTCGGCCCAGGATGTGGCTCGAGGAAGACTCGCCAGAGAAGCAGTATGCCTACGAGACGACCTACTACGTTATGCGCCGCGCAATTGCGCTCCTTGCGCCTTTTGCCCCGCACATCACTGAGGAAATCTACCAGAATCTCCGTCTTTCGGGAGACCTGGAGAGCGTCCATATGCTCGATTGGCCGGAGGCGGACGATCTCCTGGTCGATCAGGATCTGGAGGCCGCAATGGGGGTCATCAGATCGTTTGACGACGCAGTTGCTACCGCCAGGCAGGCCGGGAGGCGGAAACTCCGCTGGCCAGTGAAGGAGGTCGTGGTGGTCACCGGGAGCGATGAGGTGAAGGCCGCTCTCGAGGGCTTAAACAACCTTGCCCTGATCCGGGCAAACGCCCGGACGGTCAGGGTCGTCACGGGAACCTGGGACCGGATCCTCTGGCGGGCCGAGCCGGTTATGCGGGCTATCGGCCCGGAGTTCGGCAGAGAGGCGCCGAAGGTCAAAGCGCTGATCGAGCAGGCGGACGGCACCGCCCTGAAGGCTGCCATCGAAGAGGAAGGGAAGGCAGAACTCGATGGGTACCAGATCACTGCGCGCCACGTCACCTTCGCGGAGGCCCTCCCGGAGGGCGTCTTTGCCGCACCCATGAAGGACGCAACAGTCTATGTGGATGTCACCCTCACGCCGGATCTTGAGGCCGAGGGCTATGCACGTGAGGTGATCCGAAGGATTCAGGAGATGCGCCGTCAGCTCGACCTGGACGTCGACGAATTCATCGTTGCGGCCGTGAATGTCGCTGACGAGCGGGTGGCTGCGCTCATAGGAGTCGAGGAGTGGGAGAAGGAGATCGCCGGAGAGGTGCGGGCGGCGGCGCTCACCGTCCGCTACGCCGACGGGAAGAAACCGGCTGGGTCTTTTGCACTCGAGAAGGATTGGGATGTGGAAGGCGTGCAGATGCGGATGGGGATCTCACGCGCCGGTGAGCGACCGGATCAGGGCCGCTCCCTCAACGGTTGAGAAGAGGGGTGTCTCTTCCAGCTCCCGGATACGGGTCCTCGTAGCCGGGACTGTCTCGCCGGTTACGGGGTTATACCCCTCTTTTATATACTCTTCCCGGTAGAGGAGCGTTCCTCGTCGTTGCCAGGCCGGGGTTGCTGCCAGGTTGACCCCGCGTTTGAACATCATCTCGTGCATCGTGTCGGACTGCATCCCCCGGAGCGCGGCAGCGGCCTCTCGGGGACTCATCCCCTCCTCGATCAATGCGTTCTGGCAGTAGGCGTTGATGTGGTTTCGCCACGCCTCGTTCTGTCGCGATACAAGGTACTCAACTGCAAACTCACCTGCCGCAGGGATGATCCTGGCATCGAACGCGAGGGGCTTGACGCACCCGAGTTCGATCGTCAGCACGCTCGCCGCTACCGAGGCGGTCACTGAATCGATCTTCTCCACCCGGCCAGAGAACGGCAGCGTCCGGAAGTAGAGGCTGATCTCGTCGGAGAAAGTGTAGGCGAATATCGGGGTAAGCCCACTCCGCTCGAGGAGGTAGCGGCAGACTGCCCGCATGCTCGCGTGGAACGCAGGGTCAAACGGTTTTTTAAGATTGAGCACGCTGGCCAGGCGGTGAAAGGCCCGACCATCGAGTCTGACAAATATGGGGGGGAAGATGGTGAGGTTCGAGAAGATCTCCCGGTCTTTTGTGTTCATAGTCTCATGTTTAGTCTCGCTTAGCCGTTCGCAAGCCCCAACCTTCAGGGTGGGGTAGTTGACGCTGCCTTGCTTTCTATGAAAACGCCTATGAGGCCGCGTTCGGCCACAGGCTCAACCGATGAAAATCCCCGAGGCGCAACAGCCGCTGGGATGCCGCGTTCGGGAGCGCAACAACCCGGACTCCGTCTTCGGTTTCGATTGGATTTTCATGTGAAACGACCCTTCGGTTATTTTCATCAGGTATGCCTGTGCCCTCACGGGTATCATGTGGTTTTGAGGGTTTTGTTGCATCATGGCCAGATCGCGCCCGATACAATGCCCACCCCCTGCGGACTCCGGGAATTTCCGCGTGTGAAGCGATGGTTTGGAGGTCATGATCCGGTATCACGCGGAAGTTCGCGAAGGGCGAATGCATGAATCAACCCGAGGTGGGTAAAATCATGAGACGCCCTGGATCAATAACAGCGAAGGAGGATCCCCGGACCGGTTTTTGCGGTTACTCCTCCTTCGCTGGCGACCTGAAGATTCCAGGGATATGGCGAACGATGACTATGTCCCCGATGCTCTTTACGATGCGGAAGGGTATCTGCAATCCTGAATAGCCCTTGATCTCTCCGATCTCGGGGTTAAGTTCGCCGACTGCAAGGGAATCGATCTTTTTCTGGTCCACGTCGATCACGACGTCATCGACGCTCCCAATAAAGATGGCTTTGTCTGTATATACGCTCAGTCCAAACAGCTCTGTGATCTGCGTTCTCATCGGTATCCTCTCAAAGTATATTACTATAAATGATAAATAAATAATAGTTATTCGCATGGATGCCTCGCTACAGATCGGGAACCTGGTTGGGATTCCTGTCAGATTGCATTGGAGTTTCCTCCTCGTTATCCCCCTCTTCGCCTGGATCATCGGGAGTCAGATTGAGCTCACGGCAGAGCTTATCGCAATCCTCTTCGGTGTCCCGATCGATCTGACGCTGATTCTGGTCGGATTTAATTCCTACGTCCTCGGGACCATCGTCGCGCTCGGCCTCTTTGGCGGTGTCCTCGTCCACGAGCTGGCCCATTCGCTCATCGCGAAAGCGAAGGGGATCAAGATCCACGGCATCACGCTCTTCATTCTCGGCGGTGTCGCCCAGATGGAGGAGATCATGCCGGATCCGAGGGTGGAACTCCCCATGGCACTTGCAGGCCCGCTCGCGAGCCTCGCGATCGGCCTGATCTGTGGTGCGCTGGTATACGTCTTCAGGGCTGTCATCCCCGACCCTGCCGTTGTCGGTGTCCTTATCTTTGTCTTTGGTTACCTTGCCCTCTTAAACGTCCTGCTCTTCGGGTTCAACCTCCTCCCGGCGTTTCCTATGGACGGGGGGCGCGTGCTCCGCGCATGGCTCGCCCGGAGGATGCCACTCTATCGCGCGACCCGGATCGCTGCCGATGTCGGGAAGATGTTCGCCGTCCTCTTTGGGATCATCGGGTTCCTGCTCCTCAATCCTATCCTGGTCCTCATTGCGTTCTTCATCTATATTGGAGCAAGTCAGGAGGCTACCTATCTGCGCTACAACATCCTGCTCCAGGATGTCACGGTGGCGGACGCGATGAGCTCCCCGGTCATCACTGTGGAACCGACAATGCCGCTTTCCCGGGTGATAGAGATGATGTATGAGACGAAACACCTTGGGTTCCCTGTGGTGGAGCGGGGATCGCTCGTCGGGATCATTACCCTCGCAGACGTCCACAAGGTCTCACCGATCGACCGTGAGGCCATGCAGGTGCGGGACGTCATGACCGCAAACCCGATAACCCTTCCGCCGTCGGCATCGCTTCTTGACGCGCTGAGGATCATGTCGAGCCAGAATATCGGGAGGGTTCCCGTGGTCGTGGACGACACTCTGGTCGGGATTGTCACCCGGACGGATGTGCTCCGGGTAATGGAACTCCGGGAGAGGATGTAGTAGACGATTCTTTTATCTCTACCGGGCTCTCGGGCTCTCAAGCGGGCATCGAGCGGGAAGACCCCCTGCTTACCCCCTGCTCGGCGCACGGGGACGTGAAGCGGGCACCCTATCTTCTGGTTCACGTATCCCCATACGACCAACCTGCTGCATAATAAATATTTAGATCCACCCTGACCGTAGGTCTCTCTGTACTGGCGAATAGCCACGTAGTCTGATCTCATATCGCTTGCAGGGCAGTCCCTGCCCGACAGAGGCACGGTTATGGTTGTCGATAGCCGGGAAGCCGCATCTGGAAGGGGGGTAGTTCACCTGAAATATCAGGTGCAACGTTGTCTGCTGCGAAGACGGCGTCGCACCTTTCCTTCGCATTTATCGCGCCCTCTCGTGCACTTCCGTCTGCGGCTGGCGATCCGCGCCTCGCCCTTTAAAAATAAGATGCCCTGCGGCACTGCTGCAAAATCGTTCTAAATGACGGGGTGAAAATAATCAACTAAGACTAGAACCTGCAAACACGAATCTGGCATCTGGCACCGGAGAGGGCGCTCCTGAAGTCCCCGGGTATGGGATGCTCCTCCACCGGCTCCGCGAGGAAGAACGCTCCCCGGGGCACCGATATGCCTTCGCAAGTCTCCTCACCTCTTTTCAGCGTTGACACCTGACACCACCCTGTTTCCATTGTGAAACCCGATGAACCGAAACGTGCAGGAGGCTACTGACATCCTCGAGTGACCTTGCCTGACCTCCCACGCAACCACCGCGTTACAGGGGGTTGACACGCTGATCTTCTGGATGTCCTCGCCACATGCCCTGCTCTCCGGGACTCTCTCTTCCGTCCGGCGATGCCAAAAAAGGCATCTAATATTTCTATTACCACCTTCTCATCCATCTGCGTGCGACTGATGATCAGGCCTCACGCACGAAAACCCACAAAACACGGCGAAACGCTCCACTACCACCACCTCGGGCTGTAACGACGGCCCCCCGACAGAGGATACGACCCGCTCGCTACAACACGCGGGATGTTCAGACTTATTAGCACAGGAAGAAACATTCATATCACTAAATTGACAACAGAAAAAGCATGATGAGATTCCCGGCAAACCGCCTCTTCTGCCTCGCCCTCCTGCTCATGGTGATCCCGGTCGCGGCATGCGGCACCCCGGTAACCAGGAGCCTCTCCACCGCCGAACCAGGCGCCGGCGAGATCTTCATCGTCTCCCTCTCGATCGAGGGCATAACCCTCGGCGGGGTGGTCGAGACCCTGCCGGACGGCTACACCTTCGCGGGGACGGAACACCCCGACGACCGTGTCCTCGTCCGTGGGCAGAAGATCGCGTTTGCAGTGATGAACGATACATCGATCACCTACTCGGTCAAGGCCCCCGCCTCGGGGAGCGGAGATATCACCGGGGAGTGGGAGGACTTCATCGCCGAATCCCACGGCCAGGTCGCTGCGTCGCACGTCGCGGTGGACGGTATCGAAGCACCGGGGGTGGGCAACCCTTCAACCACAGAAGTTCAGGCCGGGTCGCCGTACACCGCCCTCATAGCAGTTGCCGGTCTCCTCCTCGTGGCATACCGGGGTGATCGGCGATGAACCGCCACCTCCTCCTCGCCACCGCGCTCCTCCTTCTCGTGGCCACGGCCTCTGCCACGGGCATCCCCGGGGACGCTGACGGCAACCGGGTCCTTGACCGCTCAGAGTACACGGCTGCGGTCCTCACCTACCTGGTCGGTGAAGGAGACCTCACCCGGACCGATATCCAGGACGCCGCCTGGGTCTACGCCCGCTGGGACGGACGCCCCCTCGAGATTACCGACTCCTCCGGGCAGACCCTGACCCTCTCCCGCCCCCTGCGTCGGGTCGTGACCTTCACCGGCGAATCCCTGGAGACGCTCCGGTCGATCGGGTTTGATATGGAGAAGGTCGTGGCCGTCGACAAGTATAGCCACGAGAAGAGCACCTTTTTCCCCGAATGCGGAGGAAAGGCGAACGTCGGATCGATCTGGTCCCCTGATATGGAGCGTGTCCTTACCCTCAGGCCGGACGCCGTCTTCCTCTATGCGACGATCAGCACCACGGCGTGCGACGAGATTCAGCAGAAACTGGAGGCGAGCAGCCCGGGCATCAGGGTCCTGCGGTTTGACTGCTTCAAGCCAGCCACCTACCCCGAGGAGATCCGCACCATCGCGGCGGCGACCGGGTGCGAAGACCGGGGCGATGAGTTTATCAGCTTCTACAAATCGGTCATGGACGGCATCCGGGCCGGCACAGCAGATATCCCTGATGACGAGAAGACCAGGGTCTACTTCGAGTACTGGACCGACTACAAGACCTTCGCGTCAGGTTCGGGATATAACGAGAAACTGGAGATCGCCGGGGGGTACAACCCCTTCGCCGGTGAATCTGCCGAGTACCCCGAGATCGACCCCGAGGCGGTCATCGTCAGCAACCCTGAGGTCGTGGTCAAGCTCACCGGCCAGAAACTGGCGGCGGGGGGGTATGTGGGACATGACATCGCGGCGCTCGAAGCAACACGGTCGGCCATCCTCAAGCGCCCCGGGTGGACGCGGCTCGACGCGGTAGCGGATGATCGGGTCTACGTCATCCACTCTGATATCCTTGGCGGTGCCCAGCACTTCATCGGGACCGCTTATCTCGCGAAGTGGTTCTACCCGGACCGGTTCGCCGACCTCGACCCGAACGCCATCCACCAGCGCTACCTCACCGAGTTCCAGGGGCTTGATTTCGACCTCGCGTCTGAGGGCGCGTTTGTCTATCCCTGATCGGGAAGATGCCTATGGAAGAGAGCGTCATTCTGCGTGAAGGATATACCCGGCTCAGGAAGACCCGGGCGGCCTTCATCGGCGGGCTCCTCGCCCTGCTCGTCATCCTCATCGGGGTCGCGGTCACCCTCGGATCGGCGGGCTACACCGTGGGCGAGTCCTACCTCGCCATCCTCGCCGGCATCTTCCCCGAGACCTTCACCGCTCCCGATATGGCTGATGTCATCATATGGGAGTACCGGCTCCACCGGGTGCTCTTTGCGGTCGCGGCAGGGTTTGGGCTTGCGGTGGCGGGGTCGGTGATGCAAGGGATCCTCAGAAATCCGCTTGCAAGCCCCTTCACCCTCGGGATATCCTCGGCGGCCGCCACCGGGGCATCAGTTGCCATCGTCCTCGGCGCCGGATTTGTTGGCGGGGAGTACCTCATCATCGCAAACGCCTTCCTCTTTGCCCTGCTTGCATCGGCTGCTATCTACGGCATGGCCCGCTACCGGGGCGTCAGCTCTGAGACGATGATCCTTGCCGGCATCGCCCTCATGTACCTCTTCTCTGCAGTGACCTCGCTCCTCCAGTACGTCGGGACTGCCGAAGAACTCCAGGCGGTGGTCTTCTGGATGTTCGGGTCGGTGGGCAAGTCCACCTGGACGAAACTCGGGATCGTGACCCTGGTCCTCGTCTGCACCATCCCCTACCTCATCTACCGCGCCTGGGACCTCAACGCCCTCGCCGAGGGTGACGAGGTGGCGGCAGGTCTCGGGGTGCCGGTGGAGCGGTCGATGATAGTCTTCATGATGATCGCCTCTCTGATCACCGCGGTGATCATCTGTTTCACCGGGACGATCGGGTTCATCGGGCTCGTGGCCCCGCACATCACCCGGATGGCCATTGGCGGGGACTACCGGACCCTCATCCCGGCGTCAGGGCTCGTGGGGGCCGTCCTCCTCCTTGCGGCCGACAGCATTGGGAGAAGCATCCTTGCGCCACAGGTCCTGCCGGTCGGGATCGTGACCGCGTTCCTCGGAGTACCGTTCTTCATCTATCTCTTCATGCACCGGGGGGATGCCTGATGGTGCTACTCATGGTCGAGGATCTCTCGTTTGCTTACCGGGACCGTGAGGTCCTCTCTCGCGTCTCGTTCTCGATGGACGCCGGGGAGATTCTCGGGCTTGTCGGGCCGAATGGGTGCGGGAAGACGACGCTGATCAAGTGCATCGATGGGATGCTCACCCCAAAATGCGGCAGGGTGGTGCTCGGGGGCCAGGATCTTGGGGGGATGCACCGCCGCGAGGTTGCCCGGGAGATGGCCTACGTCCCGCAGTCGACCGGGAACCAGACCGCATCGACGGTCTTTGAGACGATCCTGATGGGCCGGCGGCCCTACCTGAACTGGACAGTGAGTCCTGAGGACGAGGAGCGGGTGATCGCGGCGCTCGACCTCCTGGACCTTGGGGAGCTCGCGTTCCGGAAGGTTGCCGAACTCTCGGGTGGGGAGCGTCAGCGGGTGATGATCGCCCGGGCGCTCGTCCAGGAGACTAAGGTGATCCTCCTCGACGAGCCGACGAGCAATCTGGACATCGCGCACCAGATGGCGGTCATGGAGGTCCTCCACGGTCTCGCCGAGGAGAAGGGTCTTGCGGTCGTCATCGCGCTCCATGACCTTAACCTCGCGGCCACCTACTGCCACCGCCTCCTGGTTCTCGCAGAGGGGTCAGTCTACGGCTATGGGGCGCCGGGGGAGGTCCTCACCCCCGAGATGCTGGAGAGCGTCTATGGGATCGAGGCGGTGGTGAAGCAGGATCTCCCGGCACCCTATGTGGTCCCGGTCAGGCCGGGACAACTCCAGGAGGGGGCGTGACTGCTTCCCTTCTCTTTTTGGGGGCATTTAGCCCGTTTTATTCGTAACAGCCCCTCCATCTCTTGTGAAGTATCCAGATGGATGGAGTGCATCTGCCGCCGGGCAGACCGAGGTACCGTCGAAAGGTGGTGAATAGCACAAGGGTCAGGGGAACGCCGGGGAACATTATCCGAATAATCTGCGATGCCCGGGAACGGGTTACTCCGGGAGCTCCATGTAATGCCGGACCGGGTCCACTGTATTCATCTCCTGCACACCGTTCGAACGACCGGTGGATATCGTGAATCCTCAAAAGGGGTGGCGGCAAAACAACTCTTCCAGCAACGCCTCGAGATCAGGGATATGCTGAAGTGGGACAACTGTGGTCTCCCTCATACTATACCGGGATGGCAGGAGAAGTATCGGCAGAAAGCATTGAACGCTACAGCCAGCAACAAGGATCGGGAGAGCGAAGACGTAACTCACCCGGGGTAAAACCGGGGATCTTCTTTCTGTTCGTGATAACGCTGAAACAACTTTGTTTCTCTCCAGAAAACTACGATTAGTATATATACCCAGTGCTCCGGAAGATATTTAATGGATTTATTCATGAAGTGTGCCATCGAAGAGGCAGAAGCAAGTCTTCGAGAAGGCGGGATACCCATCGGGTCGGTGCTGGTGCGCAGCGGCCAGATCATTGGGCGGGGGCGGAACCGCCGCGTGCAGGATAACGATCCCATACTCCACGCCGAGATCGACTGTCTGAGGAACGCAGGACGGATCCAGAACTATGTGGAATGCACGCTCTACTCCACGCTGATGCCCTGCTACCTCTGTGCAGGGGCGGTTGTCCAGTACGGGATCGGGAAGGTCGTGGCGGGCGAATCGGCAAACTTTTACGGAGCGCGGGACTTTCTCGAGTCCCACGGGGTCGAGGTGCTCGACCTGGACCTCGAAGTCTGCAAAACGATGATGCATGCGTTCATAGAGGCGCATCCTGATCTCTGGTATGAGGATATCGGGGCGCTGTGAGAGTCGGTCTCGCCCGGGATCAGAGAACGAAGGTTACCAGACGATGGGCAGCGGTGGCGTGACTGCGTCGCTGTTCTCTTCGAGCAGGCTGCTTATCGTGGTCTTCCTGCTCTTGTGTCACCCTTCTCGCGGCCCCAGCGTCTCCCTGCAGACCGGGCAGAGCATCTTCTTCTTCCGGTCCAGTTCGTCCAATGTCCGCGGCCGGAACATGACACATTCAGGATTTTCGCAGTGTCCGAGCCCGAGGAGGTGCCCGAGCTCATGTGCCCCTTCCTTCGCGACCCGGTCGATCAGGTCGACGTCGTCCGGTACCCTGCCGTAGTAGTCGTTCCTGAGGCGGGCCGTTGATACGACAGCAACGCCGCTTACTGGCCTTGCGAGACCGAAGACGAAGTCACAGCCGTTGACATAGAGGTCACGGGGGGTGACGAGCAACAAGGGACCGCAGAACTCGTACCTGCGGGTGAGGGTATCCTGTAGGCGGTCCAGGATCTTTTGAGCATCGTGCTGGTTGCGTTCCCGGTCGTAGCCGTCGACGAGGAATGGATATTCAACGAGCCCGATATCTTCCCCGAGGATCATCTTGATCATCCGGGCGACCGGGAGTTCAATACCTTCCGGTCTTTCGTGGTCCCAAAGAATATGGATGCTCATTACATATCTTCTGGGTAATGCGGCACTATAAACGTATTGAACGAAGTATCGGGGAGTATGTAGCCGCCCGCTACCTGCGGGCCGTGGAGGTGGGCATCGGAAATAACCCCGATGCTGCCCGGGTGATCGCGGCCGCCGGTGCCCTTGCTCTCTGCACCGATATCAGGCCTGACATCCACCACGACGGGCTCACTGTGGTGACCGACGATATCTTCGAGCCCGATATCAGGCTTTATGCGGGGGCTGACCTGATCTACGCCATGCGCCCCGGTGTGGAGATGGTCCCGCCGCTGATCGCGCTTGCTGCCCGGGTCAACTGCGACCTGCTGATATATCACCTGGGGTGTGAGATATACGGGGACGGCGGTGAGATCGTGGACTGTGGCCCGGCGGTCCTCCGCCGCTACCACCGCCGCTCCTCCCAGCACATCGATTCTCAATAACCGGTACACTCAAGAGGTGAGCGAGTGCTGAATCGGATTTCGTGCGATAGTGATACCGCGCCCCCGCCCACGCCGGGCGGGTGGGATGGGCGTTCCGTGGATATCGCCCCACGCCCGGGTATGATGCCTGCCACGGCCCGGTGTGCTCGGGGAAGATCCATGACGGACGATCTATCATCTGGAATCGATGCCCTAGAAAAGCGTTGCCTGCCCGGGGGGGAGATCCTGCCCCCTCTCCCCGGCATCACCGGGTGGGTCGGTGTCTTTGAGTCTCCTGCCTTTGCCTGAGGTTCTCTTTGACTTTGCCTTCTCTTCTTTTGCCACATCTCTGACGATCTTTGTGGCCCGGGTCTTATCGTTAAGGAAGAGGTTCAGTTCATCTGCGTCCAGCTGGAACTCGCGGACGTATTCAGCAGGGTCCTGCTCGACGAGGAGACTAATTGCGGTGAAGAAGTCTTCACGCAGCACTTTCTCTGGGATATGCGTCATCTCGCTGAGCTTTCGGGTAAGACCGGCCCTGACAGCCTTCTGCTTCTTTGACGCCCCCATCTTCCTCCAGCGCGCTGGCGGCATAATACGGCCGCGGACGCCGTGACCACCGGCAGCGTCGGCGACGCCGATGAGCATGACAGCGTTTGCATATCTCCAGAGGGTGTAGTACTGCCGCCGGTAGGTCCGGCCGATGTACTCGTCTGCTCTTGACAGGCAGGCGTAACCCTTCGCCCGGGAAGCAAAATCAGGCATATGGCTAAGATTCCCCTCCAACCACTGTTCGATCGTATCCGGGGTATCCTCGACCTCCATCGCCATGCGGAGCAGGTCAGTATCATCTTTCCTGCCTGAAAAGACCGCTCCGACAAGCTCGAAGATGCTGGATCGCTCGTCTTTTGAGGAAGTGTGGACGTCACCTGCCTCCAGGCGCTCCTTCCCGATAGCAGCCGCGTAGAGCATGTTCACCGCTGCCCGCATATCACCGCCAGCCGCGCCGGCGATCTCTTCAAGCACGGACGGATCGCACACAATACCCTCTGCGGCACAGATCTGGCGAAGGCGGGGAACGATCGAGCGCGCCTGGAGCGCCCTGAACTGCACCGGTTCCGTTGCCGCTTTGAGCTCTTTTGAGAGAGCGTAGTAATCGTTTGCGATCAGGATGATCGGTTGCTGCGACGCCGCGATAATCTCCACAATTGCCCTCGCCCCACCGCGGTCAGCCTGCCCGTGCAGGTTATCGGCCTCGTCGAGGAGGATAAGTTTGCGGCTCGCGCCGGAGAGACTGGCCGTAGTGGAACTTGAACCTGCCACCTTCTCAAGGACCTGTTTGGTCCGCTGGTCAGAGGCGTTGAGTTCCACCACCTCCCAGTTCATGTCGTTTGCGAGGGCCTGGGCGCATGAGGTCTTTCCAATACCTGGTTTCCCATACAGGACCAGTGGTTTTTTTTCCCGCGACCAGTCCCGCGCCCATTCGTAGACCTGCCTGACGGCGGTGGTGTTCCCCACAATGTCCTGGAGGTGTTGCGGTCGGTACTTCTCGGCCCAGTCCATACAGATCTGTTTGGTGCGGCGCGTCAAAAATGCAACCCCGGTGGGGGGCGGGAGATCCATAAATACGCGTCCAGACGCCCACCTCTGGCGTAGAATCAGCCGTTTCCCTGTCCTCATGATCGGTTCCAGGAGCAGAGGGCATAATACCGGTGAATCAAATACATTATCTCTGATGAAGCAGAATACCATTAAGAAAAGTGGAGTGTTGGTGTTCTTGTGGTGAAAGATTGCTCCACAGATACGGTAGCACAGGCCGTCAGGGAATACGAGGGCGTTACCAGAAAGAGGGTGATCGGGGATATGGTTCGGTCTCTCTGGGTCGACAGTCCCAACATCATCGCCTCGTTTGGTGAGGACGCGGCCGTCATCCGGCATAACGCGGATGATGCACTTCTGCTTGCAGCAGACGGCATCTGGAGCAAGATCATGGAGGCGGACCCGTTCTGGGCAGGATACTGTGCTGTGCTTGTGAATGTTCATGATATCGCTGCCATGGGCGGGCGACCCATTGCGATGGTCGATATTCTTTCCGTAACAAACGACCTGATCCGAGATGAGGTGACCCGGGGTATGGTCACCGCGTCCGCGCAGTTTGGCGTCCCGATCGTGGGCGGGCACCTGCACCCCGATACGCCGTATAATGTTGTGGATGTGGCGATCCTCGGGACAGCCAAGATTGACCAGGTCATCTTCTCAAACACGGCAGAGGTGGGAGATCAGGTAGTCGCGGCGATTGATCTCGACGGTCGAATCCACCCGTCGTGCTGTTTTAACTGGGACTCAGTTACGATGAAGTCAGCCGACCAGGTACGGGCCCAGATCCAGGTTATGGAGGATCTCGGGAAGGAACGCCTGGTGACGGCCGGCAAGGATATTAGCAACCCTGGGGTCATCGGAACCCTCGGCATGCTCCTGGAGGTGAGCGAGAAGGGGGCGGTGGTCGACCTTGAGGCGATGCCCCGGCCGGACCTCTCCGCGCTCGGCCTCCCCTTTGAGCAGTGGGTGCGCATGTACCCCGGTATGGGGTTCATTCTGACCGTGAAGGGGGAGAACGTGGAGGAGGTCTGCCGCAGGTTTGCCGATGTCGGGATGACTGCGGCATCCGTCGGGGAGGTTAACAGGAGCAGGAAACTGACTATCAGGTACCTGGGCCGGGAGACGCAGGTCTTTGACCTGGATCAAAACGGTATCATGCGGATCTTCGCCGAAGGAGGAGCATGCCGGTAACGATCGGGCTTGGTGTGGCATCTCCAGATGAGAGGATCCTCTCGACCATCCAGGCAGTCGGCGGGGAGGTCGATCTTGTTCTTTTTTCCCACCACGGGGTCGTTGTTGATTCGTTTGGGAGTGCTGCCACGGTCGTCGAGGCTGATGAGCCCGAGGCGGCCCTCGTTGCAGCCTTGGCGGACGGCAGGATCAGTGCCGCCGTCCGGGGCAGCCTGCCTGCGTCCTCCACCCTGAAAACCCTTAAATTAGCCATGGGCGTCGACCATCTGGAGCGGATCGCCCTCCTCGAGACTGCCAACGGGCATCGCTTCCTCCTTGCCCCTGTCGGGGTCGATGAGGGCTGGACGGTTGCAGAGAAGGTTCGATTTGTTGAACGTGGTCGCGAGGTTGCGCGGAGTTTCGGGCTCCCTGAGGGGGTGGCGATCCTCTCGGGCGGAAGGCTCGGGGATCTCGGACGGCACCCGGCCGTCGACCGGACGATGGCCGACGCCGAGCTCGTGGCCCGCCTGACCGGCGCGGAACATACCGAGATCCTGATCGAGAAGGTGGCGGGGCAATATGGGGTGGTCGTCGCTCCCGACGGGATCTCCGGGAACCTGATCTTCCGTACGCTCACGTTCCTCGGTGCCGGGAAGGGACATGGTGCCCCGGTGGTAAATATCAATAAAATTTTCGTGGATACGTCGCGCGCTTCAGCAGATTATACCAATGCGATAAAGCTCGCGAAATCTTTAGTAGAATCCCAGAAATCCAGATTAGGGACTTTATCCCCTTAAAAAGCCAATATTTGACGATTTTTCCAATTACTCGTATTCTCCGCCGGTATTGTGATGCTCTCTCCAGATGTACCCCCAATAGGAAAGAGGAACTCAAATTTTCGAGATAATCCCGAAATATTTAAATATTAACTCATCTCTCTCTTTTTAGAGGTGGAATTAGATTATGGCAGATCTACCTATCGCTGCGGTTGTACGTATCGCAAAGAAGAACGGTGCTGAGAGGGTCGGCAGCGACGCCGCCGCCGCACTGGTTGCAAAGGCTGAGGCGTACATCGCCGAGCTGACCAAAGAAGCCAACAGGCTTGCCCAGCACGCTGGACGCAAGACGATTAAAGCAGAAGACGTCGAGCTCGCGGTAAAGTCCGCTTAGCTCGAACGATCTTTCTTCTTTTTACGGGGGCCCTTTGGGTCCCCCTCTCCGGCCTGCCCCGACGGATACGTTCTGGCAAACCCTTCCCTGGAAGGATCCCGATGACAGTCGGCGCCTGTCCGGGCGCTTTTGGTGAATCTTTTGTAGACGGCAGCGTGTCCGGCGCTCCTGAGTCTGGATGCGGGTCGGAGCACGAAAAGGCTGAAAGCAGGCCTCTGGAATGTGGTCAGGCGCCTCTATCCGCGATTCCAGGCCGGTTGTGGTGAGGTATGATGGAAATAAAGGGCAGCCTTACGATGTGCGGCCCACAGGCCGTTACATCGCTTTGAGGGGTTTAGTGCCCGGCCCCGTCAGAAAAGATTGCAGATCAGACCTCAGACCCCCTGGTTCACAGGGTTCCTTTGGTGCTCGGAACATCGCCGATCGAGGGGTCGACCGTCACGGCTGCCCGGAGCGCCCGGGCAAACGCCTTAAACGCCGCTTCACAGATATGGTGATCGTTCCTGCCCGTGACCGTGATATGGGCGGTGATCCCGGCTTTCGTGCAGAGGCTGAAGAAGAAGTGCTCGATGAGATCGCCCGGGATCCCCCCCGGGCCCACCGGGGAGAAGCCACCTTCAAAGACAAGGTATCCCCGGCCGCCAACATCGAGCGCCACCCGCGCGAGCGCCTCATCCATCGGGACAGCGGCGTCGGCGAATCGGGTGATCCCCCGACCGTCACCAACCGCCTCTGCAAGGGCTGTCCCGAGGACGATCCCGATATCCTCGATGGTGTGGTGGGTGTCCACTTCGAGGTCGCCGGCAGCCTGAACGGTGAGGTCTATCCGCCCATGACGGGCAAACGATGTCAGCATATGGTCAAAGAACGGTATCCCCGTCTCGATGGTCCCAGCCCCGGTGCCATCGAGGTTGAGAGAGAGGCTGATATCGGTCTCCTTCGTGGCACGGTGTATTTCACTCGTCCGCATGTGCTGCCTCCAGGAGATCCGAGAGCCTGACCTTTCCGGCATAGAGGGCCGAGCCCGGGACCGCGCCCGCCGCTCCGGCATCCCGGAGCGCCCTGACATCCTCAGCGTTCGCTATACCTCCCGAGACCACGACTGGGACCCCCACCCGGCGAAGAAGGTCCTCCACCGGTGCAAGCGCGATCCCCTGTTGGAGTCCCTCCACGTCCACGTTCGTGTAGAGGAGCGATCCCGCGCCGAGGTCCTCGAACCGCTCCGCCCAGGTAAGATAACTCCCCGCCGGGCGCTCCCATCCCTCAATCACCACCTCGCCCCCGCGAGCATCGATGCCTGCCATGACCCGCTCGCTCCCAAACTCATCGGCAAGCGTCCGGATCGTCTCCGGCGCCCTGACCGCAAGGGTCGAGAGAATAACCCTATCGACCCCGGTATCGAGCCACCCCGCGGCATCCTCCACGCTCCTGATACCGCCCCCAAGTTCGACAAAAGCATTCGTCTCACGAATGAACGTCCGGATCAGGTCGGCGTTCTTCTGCGCGCGGCCAAACGCCCCGTCAAGGTTGACGATGTGGATACCGTCTGCCCCTTCCTCGAGCCACCGGTGCGCCCAGGCAACCGGGTCCCCGTAGACCGTCGCCGCCTCCGGCCGGCCCTGCACAAGCTGTACGCACCGGCCGTCCAGGATATCAACTGCGGGATAGATCTCCATGCTCTCAGCGTATGATCCGTTCGATGGGCATAACTAATATGTCTTTTGCGCCGGCCCGCTTTAACTGGTTGATCAACTGGTAGACCCGGTCCTCCTTCACGACAGCGTGAACAGCAACCAGGTTTTCGTCCGATGCCACGTCCATCACCGTCGGGCCGGAGAGCCCGGGGAGGACCTTCCTGACGTCAGGGAGGGCGCTCCGGTGGACGTTCATCATCAGGTAGCACTGCCCCTTCGCGCTGATAACGCTCTCAAGGGCAAGGGTGAGTTCGTCGATCTTCTCCTTCCTTGTCGCGAGAGCGGCGGGGTTTGCCACCAGGATCGTCGTGGAGGTGAGAATCTTCTCGATGACGCGGAGATGGTTCGTCCGCAGCGTCGTTCCCGAGGAGGAGAGGTCAACGATGGCGTCGGCGATCCCGAGGTGCGGCGTTGCCTCGCATGCCCCGCCTACGGTCACTATCGTGACTGCGATCCCGCGCCCCGAAAAGAACGAGCGAGTGATCGACGGGAACTCGGTTGCCACCCTTGCTCCATCAAGGTCGGCGACCACCTCGATACCAGACTCCTCCGGTACTGCGACGACGAGAGTGGCCCTGCCGATCTGAAGATCCAGGATCTGCTCGACCGCTGAGCCCCGTTCCATGACCATATCCTTCCCGGTGATGCCAAGGTCGGCGACGCCGCTTGCCACGTACTCCGGAATATCGATCGGGCGGGCAAAGAGAATCTCCACGTTCGGGTCACGGGTCCGGGTGACGAGCCTCCGCTCGCCACCGTCGATGAGGTGGAGACCGCTCTTCTCGAGCAGTTCGTTGACGGGCCCGGCGATCCTGCCTTTGTTCGGGATGGCGAGGCGAACGAGCCCGGCCTCCCGCTGTCTGAACGGTGGTTTACTCATGGGTTACTCCGCAACTAGAGAGATCAGAACGTAGAGAGTTCTCCGTTGATGACCTTCTCGGTTATGGTGGTGGTCTTCTCCAGCCACTCATCAATGATCGCTTCGATATCAGGCTTGATGGACTTGATGTTCGTGCCAGGGTTCGTGAGAACCTGAGCGCTTGCCACATGCGGCTGGTCGATCGGACAGCCGATCTGGGAGAGGAGACGGATGTAGATCTCTTCGATCCCGTCGACCTCTGCGACACAGTCCTGTGCTATCTGGGTCGCGAGGAGGTTATAGATCTTTCCGATGTGATTGATCGGGTTCTTGCCGCTCGTCGCCTCCATGCTCATGGGACGGTTCGGGGTGATCAACCCGTTCGCGCGGTTGCCACGGCCGACTGACCCATCGTCGCCCATCTCGGCTGAGGTCCCTGAGACCGTCAGGAAGACACTGGCGTTCTCGAGGTCGTCGGCGGTGTTGATTGTCACATTGACCTCTCTGTCCGTGAACCGCTTTGCGACCGCCGCGATCTGCTCGGTGAGGACGTTCTTCTGCTCGATGTACTCGGTGATGCCTGAGCAGTGGCGGTCCACAAACGCCATCGCGATGGTGAGGGTGATGGTATCGTCGTCACGCAGGCACATGATCTTGCAGTCCTGGCCTATGACAGGGTACCGGGGGCGGAGTTTCTCGTCGATGAACGCAGAGACACCCCGGACGATGCTCTCAGCGTCGCTGAACGGCGCATGCCCGACACCAAACGATGTATCGTTCGCCCGTGGAGCCTTCCCCTCACAGGACCGGAAGACATCCCGCAGATCGGTTGATCCTACCCCCATCCGGCAGTCGACGATGATGTCGCGGTCCATGTTGAGGGTGGGGAGGATCTCCCTGATATAGTCGCGTGCCGCCTCGACGGCGATTGCGTCCGCGGGGATGTTCACGCCGTTGAAGGTCTTGGTCGCCCTGCCCGATATGAGAAAGTAGATCGGTTTTGTGATTATGCCGCCGCCGAATTTCGGGATCGACTCGCCTGCCACGACCTCGCCCTGATCGGTGTTATGGTGCAGGACGGTGCCGCACTCCTCCAGGTATGCCCTGCTGAGCGCCCGGCTGATCGACTCCGCGATACCATCTGCCAGGCTATCGGGGTGTCCGAGGCACTTGCGCTCCACCAGTTCAATCCGCTGTCTCTCGATCGGGATCTGGTCAAGCCCTTCTACGCTGATGTTCCTGGTCATCAAATCCACCGTAGTTCTAAAGAATTATAAAATAAATGATTGCAACTCATATAACAATTTCTAACCATCGCTCTTGATGCGGATGTCGGAACGGATGGCGATCTTGCAGATGCCATCCCTGAAGACGCGCACCATGCCCCCGCTCTCGGAGACCGTGATACCGACGGCCGGTATCTCGCGCGTGATGAACGCGGTTGCGCGGTGTCTCCCTCCGAGGCCCCCCGGAAGAGCGATGTCCCGGCCACTGACGTCCAGGTAGCGCCCTGCCGAGCGTATCTCGCCGTTCTTGTCGACGACAAAGACGCCGTCCAGCTGGGCGAACTCCTTGACGCTCTCCCAGTTGTCCTTATTCTTGATGTCCCGGAGGGCGGCGGGCTGCCCCTGGTAGGGGTTGAGGATCGCCTGGTGGGAATGCCTGAAGATCTCTTCCGGATCCCCGATTATGAACGCGGTGCCGATGGACCTCCCTTCCCTCCCCTCGACTGCGATCTCGAGGGCCAGCGTGAGGACGGCGTGGAGCACCTCGCGGGGGACGATGTCTGAGAAGTCCTTGAGGTTGATGAAGTTTCGCCCTTCTTCGATGTCGTAGATGATGATGGCGTAGGGAAAGACGCCGACGACGAGGCCGCTCTCCAGGTTCCTCTGGAGGTAGATATGAACGGCGGCATCCAGCATATGCCGCTCGCTCACCTCCAGGATATCGTGCATGGTGAGATCTTTTAAGACATCGAGCTGCAGTTCCTGCACCCTGATGATCGGGATGTCAGGTGCGTCCGGGGGGACCGGGATCTGATCGATGAACGAGACGACCGCCCGGGCACCGATCTTCGCCGCCACCTCACAGGCGGTGGCAAGCATCAGGTCAGCGTTCATAACATCTCTCCGATAAGCTCTGGTATCTCTGAGGGGCGGGACGCGACCGGGACTCCGAGGGCGGAGATGCGCCGTACTTTGGAGCGCGCGTCGCCCTCGCCGCCCGCGATGATAGCTCCTGCATGGCCCATCCGCTTCTCTGGCGGAGCGCTTACGCCTGCGATGTAGGCGACGACCGGAAGATCGGTCGACCGGATCCCCTCCTCCTCGAGGTTGCCTCCCACCTCGCCGATGACGACGACGGCCTCTGTCTGTGGGTCATCCTCGAACCGCGCGAGCACATCCACGAACGTCTGTCCGATCACCGGGTCGCCGCCGATCCCGACGACCGTGCTCTGGCCGATGCCGGCACGGGTGAGTTCGTCGACCACCTCGTAGGTGAGGGTGCCGCTTCTGGAGACGACGCCGACGTTCCCTCTGGTGGCGAGGTGGGCAGGCATGATCCCGAGTTTGCACTCTCCGGGCGAGAGGAGCCCGGGGCAGTTCGGGCCGATGACCGTGCAGTCATGGAGTTTTGCATAGGCGAGCGCTTTCATGGTGTCGTGGACGGGGATGTGCTCGGTGATGACGACCGCGAGGTCGATCCCTGCATAGGCCGCCTCCATGATCGCATCCCCCGCGGCGGGGGCCGGGACAAAGATGACGCTTGCGGTCGCGTCATGCTCCCTAAGGGCTTCCCGTACCGTGTTGTAGACTGGAACGCCGTGGACCTCCTGCCCGCCCTTGCGGGGCGCAACCCCGGCGACGACGCCCCGGCCGCCGACCTCGCGCGCGTAGGCGTTCATCAGTTCGGTGTGGAACCGACCCTGCCTGCCAGTGATGTTCTGTACGATCACCCCGATGTCCCTATCTCCGTAGATCATGATGATGCAACCTCCATCGCCGCTCTCACGGCAGCATCCATGCTCTCAAGCATCTGGTAACCGTGCTCGGCGAGCAGTCGCCGTCCTTCGTCTTCGTTCGTCCCGGCCATCCTGACGATGATCGTCGGTTCGACATCAGCGGCGATGATCCCGCGTGCCACCTCGTCGCACCTGGTGATGCCCCCGAGGAGGTTGACCACGATCACGTTCACCCCGGGCATGCTCGCGACGAGCCTGACGGCATGCATCACACGTTCCTGGTCGGCGCCGCCCCCGACGTCAAGGAAGTTTGCTGCCCGCCCGTGGTAATACTCGATGAGGTCGAGCGTCGACATCGTGAGCCCGGCGCCGTTGCCGATGACCCCGATGTTCCCGTCCAGTTCCACGTAGGAGAAACCGTGTTTCTCGGCCTCACGCTCGCGCTCCGAGAGGTCGCGGTTGACCGCTATCCCCTGGCGGGCGAGGGCGTTGTCGTCGATGATGAGCTTCGCGTCAGCCGCGTAGACTCCCTGTGGCGTTGTCACAAGCGGGTTTATCTCGGCGAGCATGGCATCCTTCTCCTGGAATACGCGGTAGAGGTCTTTGATGACAGGGGCGAGTCCCTCTGGGGCCCCACCAAGGAGGTAGCGCATGAGAAACGGCGGGATGTCCCGGAGAAGCGGTGATACGACGACCCTGCGGACGGCTGATTCGTCCTTCACCGCCGCGTTCTCGATCTCAACCCCGCCCGCGTCGGCGAAGAGAACCACCGGCTGCCTGCTCGACCGGTCGACGGCGATGCTGACGTAGTACTCGTGCTCGATCGCCAGCCTCTCCTCGACGAGGATGCATCCGACCGGGATGCCTTTGATCTCCCTGGAGAAGAGTTCCTTTGCGGTCTGGACCGCTGTCGCATCATCTGCCATCAGGACGCCGCCTGCCTTCCCCCGGCCGCCGACGTCAACCTGAGCCTTCAGCACCACAGCGTCACCGATCTCTGCCAGATGTGCCGTGATCTCTTCCGGTGCCCGTATCAAGACCCCCTTCGGGACCGGAATGTCGTACCTCGAAAAGATCTCTTTTGCCTCGTATTCTAATAGTTTCATTGATCGCCTCCTAGTCTACTGTTTAGTCTTGCTTAGCCGTTCGCAAGCCCCAAACCTTCAGGGTGGGGTAGTTGACGCTAGTTCTCCGAGTTCAAATCCACGTTTCAGTGCTTTCTGGTTCAGGTCCTCGGTGCCCTTCGGCACGCTGTCGAGCACCGCGCGCTCGATCGCCTCCCTGCTCACGACCCCGGTTGTGGCCACGAGGGCGCCCATCATGACGATGTTTGCCACGATCTCCCGGCCGAGGTTCTCTTTTGCCTCAGCCGTCGCCGGGATCTCGTAGTAGCGGCAGCCCGGGCGGGACCTGACCAGGTCGGCATCGAGGATCATGACTGCGTCCTCTCGCGCCCACACCCCATACTTCTCAAACCCCTGCTGGGACATGATGACGTAGATATCGGGATCTGTCACTACAGGGTAGAGGATCGGCTCATCATCGATCACCACCTGTCCCATCGAGGCCCCGCCTCTGGCCTCTGGGCCGTAGACCTGGGTCTGGACTGCGTATTTGTTGTCGTAGAGCGCCGCCGCTCGTCCGAGAATTACCGCGGAGAGGATGATCCCCTGTCCGCCGTAGCCCGAGAACCTGACTTCGTGTCTCATCGCCTTACTCCCATCGCCGGCCGGTTTCGCCTGGCCAGTTCCCCGACGGTGAAGGTGCCCTCCGGGATCGGTTTTCCTTCCTCGAGGAGGCGGTCGTACTTCTTCACATGCATCGCGTGACCCCTGAGGTACTCGATCATATCAGGGATCTGCCTGAGTTTGTTGTGGCGGCCGAAGTTTGTCGGGCACTGGGTCCGCACTTCGATGAACGCGAACCCGGGTGTCTGCATCCCGGTGGTGATGGCCTTCGTGAGTTCCTTGACGTGGTAGGAGGTCCAGCGGGCGACGTAGTTTGCTCCCGCCGCCACGGCGAGTTCCGCGAGGTCAAAAGCCGGTTCGCTCGACCCGTAGGGGGTCGTTGTCGAGAACGCCCCCTGCGGGGTCGTCGGGCTCCCCTGCCCTCCGGTCATGCCGTAGATCTGGTTGTTCATGCAGATCACGGTCATATCCATGTTCCGGCGGCAGGCATGGATGAAGTGGTTCCCGCCGATGGCAGCAAGGTCACCGTCGCCGGTGAAGACAACGACGTTTAAGTCGGGCCGTGCCAGTTTCACCCCGGTGGCGAACGCGAGCGCCCTCCCATGGGTGGTGTGGAGCGAGTCGGCGAGGATGTAGCCTGGGGCGCGGGAGGAGCACCCGATCCCTGATACAAAAACTGTCTCGTTGCGCTTCCAGCCCATCTCCTCTACCGCAGCGAGGGTGCAGTTGATGACCGTCCCGTTGCCACACCCGGCGCAGTAGATGTGCGGGAGCCGGTCTTCCCTGAACCAGTCTGGTGCGATCATCGGTGCGCCTCCAGGATCCGCACGAGTTCGGCGGGGGTATGGAGTTCCCCCCCGATCTTCGGGATTGATATGACCGGCTGGTCGACGTGGCGCTGAACCTCCCTGACCATCTGGCCCATGTTCAGTTCAGGCATCAGGAAGACCTTCGCGTTGGGAAACTCCTGGAGTGCAAACTCCGGGAACGGCCAGACGAGCCTGAGTCGGAGGTGGCCGATATCATCGTCAGGGTGGGTATGCATCACCTGCTCGACCGTCCGGGACGGCGGACCGTAGGTGACAAAGACCGTCTCGGCATCCGGGTTTGTGACCACGTAGTCGGCGATCTCGCGGCGCGCCGACTCGACCTTCGTGACGAGCCTGCGCACGAGTCTGTCGTGCGCCTCCGGATCGGTCGTGTCAGGGTAGCCCCGCTCGTCGTGGGTGAGCCCTGTCACGTGAATCGAGCGGCCCGAGCCGAAGGGCGCAAAACCCGGAACGCCGTCGTCGCCGGCCTCGAAAGGAAGCGAGCCTTCTGCGAGGGGGGCCGGAGGTATGATATCGACCGAGTCGGGGATGGCCATCCGCTCCCGCATGTGGCCCACGATCTCGTCAGACATCAGGAGGGTAGGGACCCTGAACCGGTTGGCGAGGTTAAACGCCTTCACCGTCAGGTCGAACATTTCCTGGACCGAGTTCGGGGTGAGCGCGATGGTGCTGTAGTCTCCGTGCGATCCGAACCGGCATTGGAGCATATCGCCCTGCGCCGCCCGTGTTGGCTGGCCGGTGCTCGGGCCGCCACGCTGAATGTTGACGATGACGCACGGTGTCTCTGTCATGGCCGCGTAGCCGATATTCTCCATCATCAGCGAGAACCCCGGACCACTTGTGGCGGTCATGGCCCGCGTTCCTGTCCAGGCGGCCCCGATCACCGCGGCGATGCTGGCGAGTTCGTCCTCCATGGAGATGAAGACCCCGCCAACTTTGGGGAGTCTCCTGGCCATGGTCTCGGCGATCTCGGTCGATGGGGTGATCGGGTAGCCGCCGAAGAACCGGCATCCTGCGGCGAGCGCCCCCTCCGCACAGGCAGCGTTCCCCTGCATGAACTCAACCCTGCTCAAAATTCTACCTCCACCCGGTGCGGCTCAAACGGCTTCTCTTCGATCCAGGAGATAGCCTGGTCAGGACAGATCATGTGGCAGAGCCCGCAGAGCACCCGCCCGTAGAGGTGCTGCAGCCTGCAGTTCGTGCACCGTTCAGGACGGTCGAGGACCGGGACGACGACCCCCCGGCTATTAAGCTCTGATCCTTCCTGAAATATCGCATATGGGCAGACCAGCACGCAGAGGTTGCACCCCTTGCAGCGGTCTTCATCGATGACAAGTTTCATGAGGCGGTATCCTGTTAGATATTGAATCGCTGGTAAAATTGTGTTTTCGCTTTCTTGCGTACGGCCTCGAAGAGATCGACGCCGTGGGCGTCGATCCCGACCGTCAGCGGCAGGTGATCGGCCTCGATGACCCAGATCGCCTCGGCCATGCCAAGGTCTTCAAAATAGACGCCGTGAAGTTCCATGCGGGCGGCGGCAAGTGCGGCGCACCCTCCCGTGAGCGCGAGATAGACTCCGCGCTCCCTGAGTTGCTCGACCACCCCGGGCCCCATCCCGCCTTTGCCGATGAGGGCACGGACACCCGCATCGATGAGGAACCCCGTGAGCGCGTTCATCCGCGCGGATGTGGTGGGCCCGGCGACGACGAGCCGGTCTCCCTGCACCACCGGGCCGCAGTGGTAGATCACGGCTCCCTCCGGGTCGAAGGGGATCCCCTCTTCGATCATCCTGAGGTGCGCCTCGTCCCGGGCGGTGCAGACCGTCCCTGAGAGGGTCACCCGGTCGCCTGCCCTGAGGTCGAGGACCTCGTCGCCGAGCGGCGTTGTGAGGTCGATCATCGCTCCACCTCCACGGTCGCCCGGCGGCAGGCCCAGCACTGCACGTTCACCGCCACCGGGAGGGAGGCAGTGTGGCAGTCGGCACGTTTCACCTTCACGGCAAGTGCGGTCGTGTCACCCCCAAGCCCCATCGGCCCGATACCGAGGGCGTTGACCGCATCGCAGATCTCCTGCTCGTATTCGTCCATGGTATCGACCGGGAGGAGCAGGGCCTCTTTTGCAAGCGCAGCTGCCATATCAAACGTCCCGCCGATACCGACGCCGAGGAAGACGGGTGGACAGGGCCTGCCCCCCGCGATGAGCATCGTCTCGGCGACAAACCTCGGGATCTCGGCCACCTGCGAGGGGAGGAGCATCCCGATCCTTGAGGTATTTTCTGAGCCTGCGCCTTTCGGGAGCACGGTGACCGTGAGCCGGTCCCCTGCGGTTACGTGGATTGCGGGCATCCCGACGCCGGTGTTGTTCCCGGTGTTCTTCCTGGTGATCGGATCGACGACGTTGGGACGGAGCGGGATCCTGGCTGTCGCCCGGCGTACTCCTTCTCGTATCCCGTCGTAGATGGCGGGGGTGAGCGGGACGTCGGGGGGGAGGGTGAGGTAGACCACCGGCACGCCGGTATCCTGGCAGATCGGCACCTGCCGCTCTTCGGCGAGCGCAATATTCTTGAGGATTGTAGCAAGTTCGGATCGTGCGATCTCATCACTCTCGGCCGCCGCTGCTCTCCTGAGCGTTGCGAGCACATCGGCCGGGAGCCGGATCGCGGCCTCAGCGAGGGCTCTTTCCGTAGCGTCTGCCAGCGCGCCTGAGAGTGCCGGGTTAACCATCATTACTACTGGTGGGAAGAGATTATAAATATCTATATTCCCGCAGGTACCAAATATGTCGCCTGCGGGTCGGTCATCGCAAAAAGGCCGGGGCGGAGTGCGGGTTTATGCTGCCGCTACCTGCTCCTCCACGATCCTTGCGGGGGTCGGGAGTTTATAGATGCCACGCTGAAGAGCGGCCTTTGCCCTCTCGGCATGCTGGGGGTTTACCCAGACTGAAAAGACCTTCTGGCCAGGCCTGACCCGGGCCGCGGTGCCGACGGCCTTCCCGAAGGAGAGGCGCATACCTTCTGAGACACGATCTGCTCCTGCACCGGTCGCCTGCTTGTTCTCGCGGAGGACATGGTGGGGGTAGGTCCGGAGTTTGAAGTGATAGTTTGCTCTCCCAACCCGCTTGATGAGCTGCCGGTTGATGCTGATACGAGCGGCCTCGAGGGCCGTGTGGCGTATCTGGCAGGCCTCCTCGACGACGATGGAGAGTTCTACGGGGAAATCCTGGGTGAGGTTGCCCATATCAAACTGCACGATCTTGCTGCCCGGCACGCCGCCCATGTATTCTCTACGTGTATATGCTGTCTTTGCGAGATTCCTATACATCTTCGCTGGTTTTCGTACCATCGTTAAAAACTCCTGCCGATCAATGAGTGCTTTATAAAATGGAGATTTCTTCTAATAAACCTTACCCGGCGTCTTCGTTCTCGGCGATCATCCTGAGCACCCGCCGCCGAACTTCTGCAAACCCGGCACTGGTGCGGTCCCGCGGTCGTGGCCAGGGGATCTCGATGATCTCCCGAACTGTCCCTGGCCTTGGAGAGAGGACGACGATCCGGTCGGAGAGGTAGACCGCCTCGTCGACGCTGTGGGTGACGAAGATGATCGTCTTCTCCGTCTTTTTCCAGAGGCAAAGGAGTTCTTTCTGCATCCGGTTCCGTGTCTGAGCATCCAGCGCCCCGAACGGTTCGTCCATGAGAAGGACGTCGGGGTCGTTTGCAAGCGCCCGGGCGATCGCCACCCGCTGCCGCATTCCGCCAGAGAGTTCGTAGGGGTAGGCGTCCCGGAACTGGGAGAGGCCGACCATCTCGATGTATCGATCTGCCGTCTGCCGGCGCTCCTCTTTTCCGACGCCTTTCATCTCCAGGCCGAAAGAGACGTTGTCGATCACCCTCCGCCAGGGGAAGAGAGAGTATTCCTGAAAGACCATACCCCGCTTCGGGTCCGGGCCAGTGACCGCGTCGCCGTCGACGGTAACGCTCCCGGTAGTTGCGGTCTCGAGCCCGGCGATGATCCGCAGGAGCGTTGTCTTCCCGCACCCCGACGGCCCGACCAGGCAGACGAACTCCTTGTCCTGGATCTCCAGGTCGACACTCTCGAGCGCCTGCGTGACGGTGCCGTCCTCCTTCGGGAAGATCTTGCTGAGGTTCTGTATTGTGACGCCGCTCATCCTCGTGCTCCAGTGCAGCTGATCTTCCACATGCAACGATGACTCACACGAAGGTGCGAAGATGCAAAGACTGTGTGATTGCTACGCTCTCCTTCACGGTCTTCGCGTCTTCGCGTGAGGTGGCAGTCTGCCTCGCACCTGCAAATGGAGATACCCCGATGCACTATGCCACCTCCCCCGCATACCACCGCAGGAGCCGCTGATCCACGTAGTTTCGGAAGATGCGGTCGATGATAAGGCCCAGGGATCCGAGGATCAGCATGTAGACGAGGACGTTTGCCATCGCGTAGTGATAGTAGTTCTGCCAGAGGGCGTAGCCGAGACCGATGTCGCTCACCCCGAACATCTCGGCTGCCACAAGACACATCCAACCAACCCCCATCGATATCCTGATCCCGGACGCTATCGACGGGATCGCCGACGGAAGGGCGATGTAGCGGATCAACTTCAGCGGCGTATTGCACCCAAGCACCTTGCCTGCCTCGACGAAGATCTTCGGCACGCTCCGAAACCCCGTATAGGTTCCGATCAGGATCGGGAAGAAGGCCCCAACGAAGATGACAAACCCGGCCGCCTGTGCGGTGAGCCCAAACCAGATGATGGCAAACGGGATCCAGGCGAGCGGCGGGATGGGGCGGAGGATCTCGATGATCGGGTCGATGATAGCGTCAGCAAGCCGGAACCAGCCCATGATGATTCCGATCGGGACACCGAGGAGAAGGGCCGTGCCTATGCCGATGGCGAAGTGCTTGAGACTGACCATGAGGTCAGCAAGGAGCCTTCCAGATTCTAAGAGACTGATGAACGCAGAGACGACGTCAGTAAAACTTGGCAGGATGAACGGATTTGCGACGACCAGATCCGCCACCGCCTGCCAGATGATTGCCGCTGCCGCAAGCGACACAATACCAAGGAGCCACCTCTGTTGCTTTGTATTCACTCGTAGACTCATGATCCTGTTCCACTTATCTGGTGACGGGCTGCCCCGATATGGGGCGATAATATACGCTTCTTAAGAAATCGGTCCTCCTCTAAAATATTCTTTTCTAGAAGAAGGAAAAGGGGGTCCGGGTCAGACCTAGACCCGGGCTTTCTCGTAGAACGAGAGATCAAAGATGTCGTCTTTGGTGAGGTGCTTGTTGATATACCCGAGTTCGTACTGGATCCGGGCGTAGTCCTCAACCGAGCCGACGATGAGGTTTGGATCTGCAGTCCAGGTGCCGTCCCATTCCTCAAACGACTTCTTGACGTCAGCGATATCCTGGCCGGTCTTCTTTGAGAATATCTCCGCCGCCTCGTCCGGGTGTTCGAGGTTGTACTCGGTAGCCCGGATGTGTGTTCTCACGACCTGCTCGACGAGTTCTGGTTGTTCGCGGATGAGTTTGCCATTCGCAACAAGGACACAACAGGCGTGGTCAGGGGCCATCTCACCGGATGCGACGACGGTCCTCCCTGCCCCCTTGTTCTCGATGACAGCCGGTGCCGGGTGCGGCAGGAAGACGCCGTCGATCTGATCGGCGATCATCGCGGTCGTAGCGTCACCCGGGCCCATGGGTTTTAGGGTGACATCTACTTCGGGGTCAAGTCCGTTTTCTTCGAGCCAGTCCCGGAGGAGGGTGTCCTGGATGGATCCCGGCGGGAAGGTGCCGATCGTCAGCCCTTTGAGGTCCTGGGGGCTCTCGTACGGGATCTCGGGGCGCAGCACGAGGTCAGAGCCCTGCGTCTGAACGGCCGCGACAATCTTTGCGTCAAGGCCGCTTGCCAGAGCAGATATGACCGGTGCCGCGCCGACGTAGGCGATATCGATGTTGCCGGCGAGCATCGAGTTCATCTCCGGGGGTCCGGTGGGGAAGGAGTAGTCGGTTACCTGGGTGACGCCTAGGGGTGCGAGGTCGTCCTGCCACCAGCCCTTCTCCATCGCAGTCATGTGGGCGACCTGGTGGGTGCTTGGCTGGTAGCCGATGCGCAGGTGCGTCACCTTCTCGGTTTCGGTGCCGGTGCATCCGGCGACGAACGCAAACGCCGCGACCAGGGTCACAGCCAGAAGTAGTGTGATGATTGGTTTTGTTCTCATAGGAATCTCCTTGATGTAGTCTTGATGGGTAGTAAAATCTATTTCTTCTGCCGTCTGTATATAGCATTACCGGAAATGGCGCGATTTGTTCTACCATAGTATCACTTTTCTCCAGACACTTATCCTGCAGGATAATCCCCCGGGTGCATGGGAAAGCCCTCCCGGGCAAGAACCTGACCAGCGGGCACCTCACCCCGCCCCGCCCCCACACCCGGGATCCTGGGCCCGGGCATGATGGCTACCGGGGCGCGGGGGAGCGTGGTTTTAACCTCTCTCCGGGCCAAACGATACAGACAGAACTGGTGAATAAGATGCGATCGGATCAGATTCGGCAGGGCCGTCTCGGGGGCGAACGGTCGGCCAGCCTCGAGCACTTCCTTGCCTCGATGGACGCCGACCGCTGGATAGCAGAGACCGATCTCCTCGTGGATATGGCCCATCTTCTGGGGCTCCGGCGGCAGGGGATCATCGATGCGGCCCCGGCCCGTGCGCTGATGGCGGCGCTCCTCGACCTCTACGACCACGGTCTCCCGGCCGAGGCGTTCGACGAACGGTTTGAGGATATCCATGCCGGGAAGGAGGCCTGCCTCATCGACCAGGTCGGCGAGGACATCGGCGGGCGTCTCCATATGGGCAGGTCCCGGAACGACGAGGTGGCCACCTGTATCAGGATACGCTTGAAGCAGGAGATCCTCGGCATCGCGCGCTCGCTTGCCGACCTCAGGGCGACCCTGCTTGATGTTGCGGCCGGGCAGCAAGAGACGGTGATGCCAGGCTTCACCCACCTCCAGCACGCCCAGCCCACGACCCTCGCCCACTACCTCCTCGCCTACGAGCAGGCCTTCTCCCGGGATGCTGCCCGGCTCAGGGAGGCCTACGCCCGGGTGGATGTCTCTCCCCTCGGTTCGGCGGCGTTCGCCTCGACCGGGTTTCCGCTTGACCGCGACTACACCGCCCGCATCCTCGGGTTCTCCGGGCCTGCGGCAAACAGCATGGACGCGGTCGCCGCCCGGGACTTCGCGATCGAGGTTCTCGGGGCGCTGGCTATTTGCATGACGACGATAAGCCGGCTCTGCGAGGAGATCGTCCTCTGGAGCACCTCGTTTGTCGGGTTTGTCGACCTGGACGACGCCTACTGCTCCTCCTCCTCGATCATGCCCCAGAAGAAGAACCCTGACGTCGCCGAGATCATGCGGGCAAAGGCCGGGACGGTCGCCGGCGCGCTTACGGCGGCGATCACCATCACCAAAGCCCTCCCCATGAGCTACAACCGCGACCTCCAGGAACTGACCCCGCACCTCTGGCGGGGGGTGGCGGCGGCCCGGGAGAGCATCCCGCTGCTGGCAGGGATGATCCAGACCGCGACCTTTGCCACCGACCGGATGGCGCTGGAGGCCGGTCGGGGGTTCTCTACCGCCACAGAACTTGCTGATGTCCTGGTCAGGGATTACGGGCTTGCGTTCCGCACCGCCCACCGGATCGTCGGGCGGGCGGTCAGGCAGGGTTCGCTTGACCTTGCCAGCCTCGAGGCTGCTGCCCGGGAGACGGCGGATCTCTCGGTCGTGGACCTGGGGCTGACCCAGGAGCAGATCGAGACGGTCCTTGACCCACGGCACGTCGTCGCGGTCAGGACGATCGTCGGCGGTCCGGCACCGGCCGCGGTTGCGGTGCAGCTTGAGCAGCAGCAGACCCTCCTCGCCCGCGACCGGGCATGGGTGGAGGAGACCGCGACCGGGCTTTCGCACGCGTTTGAAGAACTTATTGCAGCATCACGGAGGATGATAGCATAACCCCACTCCCAGAGACCGGCGACCTGGTGCGCTACACCAACGGCGGGACCAGGCTCCCCGGGACCTATATCACTGAACGCGACGGCATGGCCGTCATCAAACTTGAGAACGGTTACCACATCGGGACATCCCCGGAGAAGATCACGTGGGTGGAGCGTCCGGCTCCGCAGCCGCCGGCCGGGGAGGCCGGGGTCCCTGCCCAGAACCCTGACCTCCCTGAACTTGCGATCCTCTCCACCGGCGGGACGATCGCAAGCAGGGTGGACTACCAGACCGGGGCGGTGACGAGCCAGTCCTCGGCGAGCGAGATCCTGCGGGCGATCCCTGAACTCAGGGATATCGCCCGTTACCGCGACCGTCAGGTCGCAACCATCCTCTCCGAGAATATGCGCCCCGCGATCTGGCAGGACCTTGCGCGGGCAATCTACGACGAGATCCAGCAGGGCGTCGCGGGGGTGATCGTCACCCACGGCACCGATACGATGGCTTACTCGGCCGCGGCGGTCAGGTTCATGCTCAGGACCCCGGTGCCGGTCGTCTTTGTCGGGTCGCAGCGGTCAGCCGACCGTCCAAGCTCAGATAGCGTCATGAACACCCTCTGCAGCGCTGCCGTCGCCACCGGCGACCTCGGCGAGGTGGCGGTGGTGATGCACGCAACGACGAGCGACGACCGGTGCGCCATCCACCGGGCGACGCGGGTCCGGAAGATGCATACCTCCCGGCGTGACGCGTTCCAGAGCGTGGGGTCGGCCCCGCTCGGCTACGTCGACTACCCATCGCTCGCGGTCAGCCTTGCTGATGATGCGCTGCGACGGGGCGCTGAGGACCTGGCACTCCATGACGCGCTCGAGGAACGCTGCGCTCTCCTCCAGTTCTACCCCGGGATGCCTTCGTCGGTCCTTGAGGCCTTCGATGGCTACGCCGGGCTTGTTCTTGCGGGGACCGGGCTTGGGCATGTGGCGAGCGATTGGGTCCCGAACCTCCGCGAGCTGATCGAGGCGGGGACGACCGTCGTCATGACCTCGCAGTGCCTGCACGGCCGGGTCTGCGACCGGGTCTATGCCACCGGGCGCGATCTTCTCTCGATCGGGGTGATCGAGGGTGAGGATATGCTCCCTGAGGTCGCGCTTGTGAAACTGATGTGGGTGCTCGGGAACGAGTCTGACCCCGACCGGGTGGCTACGGTCATGCAGACCGACCTTGCCGGCGAGATCCAGCGGAGGTCGGTCTGATGGATTACGAAGCACTCGGGATGAAAGCCGGGATCGAGATCCACCAGCAGCTGGATACCGCCGAGAAACTCTTCTGCCGCTGCCCAACGCTGCTGCGGGAGACCTCTGAGCGGACCGGGGAGTTCTCCCGTTTCCTCCGGGCGACCGAGAGCGAACTTGGCGAGATCGACCGGGCGGCCGCAGAGGAGATGAAACAGCGCAGGCGGTTTACCTACTACACCTACGACTCGGTCTGCCTGGTGGAGCATGACGAGGAACCTCCGGCACCGATGAACCCGGAGGCGCTTGAGGTCTGTCTCACGATAGCCAAGGTGCTCGGGATGACCCCGGTTGAGCAGGTTCATACGATGCGGAAACTGGTCATCGATGGTTCGAACACCACCGGGTTCCAGCGGACGGCGCTCGTCGGGCTTGCCGGGTCGCTCCCGAACGGATGCGCCCTTGAGACGATCTGTCTTGAGGAGGAGGCGGCGCAGCGGGTGGTGGGGGAGACCTTCTCCCTTGACCGTCTGGGGATCCCGCTCGTCGAGATCACCACCGCCCCGGATCTCCACACCCCGGAGGCGGTCCAGGAGGTCGCTGGTTACATCGGGATGGTGCTCCGTTCCACCGGCCGGGTGAAACGGGGGCTCGGGACGATCCGGCAGGATGTCAACGTCTCCATCGCTGAGGGCGCGAGGGTCGAGATCAAGGGTGTCCAGGACCTCGATCTCATCGCCGAGGTGGTGCGCCGGGAGGTGCAACGGCAGGTGGCGCTCCTGGCCATCCGTGACGCGCTCCAGGACCGCGGCGCCCGGGTGGATCGGAACGTCATCGACGTCACCGGGGTCTTCTCGGGGACGAAGTCTGCCATCCTGAAGAAGGCCCGGTCGATCCTGGCTGTCCGGCTCTGCGGGTTTGCCGGGCTGGTCGGCCGGGAGATCCAGCCTGGCCGCCGTCTCGGGAGCGAGCTGTCAGACTACGCGAAGAAGTGCGGTGTCGGCGGGATCTTCCATACCGACGAGCTCCCCGCCTACGGGGTCACGGCAGAGGAGGTTGCACGTCTGCGCGAGTTCGTCGGTGCCGCCGAGGAGGATTGTGTGGTCATCGTGGCGGCGGGAAGAGATCGTGCCCGCTGCGCGATGGCGCAGGTGCTGGACCGCGCCGAGATGGCGCTTCTCGGTGTGCCTGAGGAGACCAGGAAGATGCTTGAGGAGGGGAGCACGGCATACATGCGCCCGCTTCCGGGTGCTGCCCGGATGTACCCGGAGACCGATCTCCTCCCGGTCACGATCACCCGGGCCCTGTGGGAGGGGATCGCGGTGCCTGAACTCCTCACTGACCGGGCAGAACGGTTTGTCCGGGAGTTTGCCCTTGACGAGGATCTGGCACGCCAGGTGGCGTTCTCTGAACACCTGCCGACGTTTGAAGCGGCGGTCGCCGCCGGGGTCCGTCCCACCATCGCGGCACGGACGCTCCTGGGCACCTGCCGGGAACTTGCCCGCGAGGGCGTGGCGGTCGATCGGGTGAGCGAAGACGAGATCCTGGCCCTCCTCTCTGCGGTGGAGGCCGGGCATGCCGCCAAAGAGGCGATCCCGGATCTCCTCACCGAACTTGCGCGGACGGCTGGCGCTGGCAGGGGTGCCGGGACGCCTGAGGACCGGGTGGCTGCGGTCATCGCAACGGTCGCTCCCGCCGTCTCGCAGGAGGACGTGACGGCGATCGTGCGCCGGGTGGTCGTCGAGCGGGAAGCGTTTGCCCGGGAACGGGGTATGGGGGCACTTGGTCCCCTGATGGGGGTTGTCATGCAGGAACTCCGGGGGAGCGTGGATGGCAAGATCGTCAGCGAGGTCCTCAGGCGCGAGCTTGAGCGTCTCCTCTCCTGATCTTTTGCGGCCCGGCCGCCACCCCGGCGGTCGGTCTCCCCGGTTACGAAGAAAACAGGCGAGAATGCCCGTCACTTCAGTGGAGGATGAATGCTGTCTACCTACCGATACAATCGATTATGGTGACTGCTCCTCCGATTGGAATCGGGGGCATCCAGGGTTTTTCAGCCCAGAGATTGCAGTCCCAATCTCATACTATTGATCGCCGCGTTCTGGTCGCGGTCCATCATCAGCCCACAATGTGGGCAGGTATGGACTCGATCAGAGAGGGTCTTTTTGACGATCATACCACATCTGGAACATCGCTGTGACGTGTTTCTAGG